>Ga0247807_10000037_pt1 | contig 240039 bp, 310 predicted proteins | sample UWRJL074202C1_FD_179931 | JGI IMG/M metagenome (GOLD analysis project Ga0247807, IMG submission 179931) | Plant litter microbial communities from Arlington Agricultural Research Station in Wisconsin, United States - UWRJ-L074-202C-1 | ecosystem: Environmental > Terrestrial > Plant litter >...
GTAACCGAAGCTTGTGTATAAAGTAAGCATGTCATCAAGAGTATGCTTACCGTTGAAATACTCCATGATGAGGGTGTTCAAACTGAAAGGCTCTGGGGTGCTGCGGTCTGTGCGAATCCAAACTTCATAAGCTTCGCCGCTGGCATTCACAAAAGCTTCAACAGCAGTATTCGCTTTATAGCGCTGCACACCATCAGTGATAACCGTGGTGAACTTCCTGCCACCTACAGTGACAATAATCTCGTCACCTTCATTATATTTAGTCATACCATTAGTCTACCATGGAGGTTCACATAGTTCTACGTTTCCTGAAAATTTATTGCGAAAACGGTTTGCTTTTCATCTGCCGTTCTGCTAAAATATAAGAGTATGGTTAACTTGGTAGTGGTGATGCGCTACCAAACCTCGCTTCAAACCGGCACAGTTAATTTCTGTGACCTGTCAGTTCAGAGGAAAAACGAACGAATGATTTGAACACAGCCACAATGAGGGGCTGGATGTGAGCGGCTAACTACCGTTGTAACGTCTACGGTTATATAAGCCCGTCAAATCATTTATGGCCCGTTGGTGTAGTTGGTTAACACACCTGATTCTCAATCAGGAGACGAGGGGTTCGAGTCCCCTACGGGTCACAAGCATAATGAAAGAAGAGAAAAATATGGTAGACGCAAATGCTTTGGATGATGAGAACACGGCGAAAGCTGAGGTTGCAGAACTATTGCAGGCTTACACCTCCGCAACCAACACCACAGCAGAAGAGCTAGCTGAACGTATTGCAGCCATTTACGAACCTGTATTCGTTGACCAGTATGCCGAAGGACACAAAGATGCTTCAGAAGCGTTGGAAGAGGAAGAAGAGAATGTTGTTGAGGAAGCTTACACTCTCATCAAATCAGCAACACCCACCAATGTGGAGAATGTAAGAGAAGGCGAACTTTATATAGTTACGCTAACTGGCTTGCAACTATACACTTTACAGGGAGCCTTGGAGCGTTATTCTGACATCGGTGACAGTGAATACCTCATTCAAACAGCTATCGCCAATGACCTATACGGCTACCTCCCCCGAACTGACATCACATGGCAGGATGTACGATTTGATGGCACATATGAAGAAGCTGATGAGCTGAACGCCAAACTCTACCCAAGGTAAACAAAGAAGTGGCGGCTGACAAGAACTCCTGTCAGCCGCCACTTTACTTTAACCGATGCGCTTATCTTCCTCATAGCGTTTCAACTGCTCAGGTGTAGACCAGTCAACCCAACCAATGATAAACAGGTTAGGTGGAACATGACCGCCGCCATAAGCTGGGTTGACCTCATAGCCATCCCCAACATGGAACTTCACATCAACATATTTTTGAAGAAAATCTGCAACCTTCTCTGCAGAACCTAAATATGTTTTGCTGCCATCATCATCCTTAGCTTCAAGATGAATTTGCATTTCAACACGGCACTGCAAAACATCACCTTTACGGCGGTACGTTGCATCAGAAGGCCAGTTAGCGTTCCCAAAATAGTAGAACTCTTCAATCCAGCCATCAGCATCAGGGGTGTCATTTATTCTCATACACTCAGCTTACCTCAAACATTTCCCAAACACAGAAAAATCAATTCAAAACTTGCAGATACTATGTGAGTATGATAAACTGAACAAAGTTAGTTGAAAAGCTTGCCGCCAAATAAGGTAAGTAGAACATTGAATAACAGGTAGACCACCACTGCATTCGTATGGTGGAGGGATGCCTTCCGTAAACAACCGGACGCACGCTTGGCGAAACAAGCATGATGGCCCATAGCTCAGTTGGCAGAGCGTCCGCCTGTTAAGCGGAATGTCGTAGGATCGAGACCTACTGGGCCAGCGAAAGAGAAGGGGCGTATCTAAACAGATACGCCCCTTCTCCATTCCCACAGCATCCAAATAATTTACCAACCAATCCCGATAGTTCCAGTATGAACACAAACGCTTGGACTAAGTTCCCCCTACGAACCACCGTTCCGCTGATTGCAGCATCAGCAGTATCAGTTATTGGTGGCTTCGTCATCTCATACCGAAACTTCGACCAATCCGTACCCATCGCCCTCATGTTCGCAGCCGGGTTAATCGCTTTTGTTTTCATCCTCCTGCTAATAGTAAAAGCCCCCTACCGAACCAAAATCAATTTACGTACACAGGAGATTAGCCTCAAAGGACAAGTCTTCCCTTTCCAAAGAATTGTGCAACTACAAACTGTTGTTTCCGAAGCTGTTGGAGGGAACTTCCAAATAGATTTGCTACTCACCACAGACAATGGGGTGTCTGGGAAAATTCCAATCATGCTACCTTTTCAGAAAACAAGGACAGCGGAAGAACTCATAGCTCTCCACAACATGCTCCCAGCACTCAATCTCCCTCACACCTTCCAAGGGGACATAGAAAAAGCTTCCATGAACAGCATCAAACAAACAGTAGGGTCATATGATGCGTTACGTATCGTAGACACCCGACTGGCAACCCTGTACCCTGAAATAGGCATCACACCACAACCTCTCTAAAAATATCAACCCACCGATAATAATTTGACACAAACAAAAACGTATGCTAAACTGTTCATAGAACATGTGTTTGAGATTGAAAGAAGCTGTTCTTCCTTTTTCTAGGAACGGTGAAAAAATCTTGAACGGGAGCCTTAGCGGGTTCCAATCTCCTAAGAGGAAAAAGGTGAGGGAGAGCATGGTCTGCTTGCCTGTTTAGCTCAGATGGTAGAGCACTGCACTGAAAATGCAGGGGTCGCTGGTTCAAGTCCAGCAGCAGGCACCATAACTAAAAAGATGTAAAAGGGTTGCTATAGCATCCCTCAGACAGGATGGCGGTTCAAATCCGTAAGGAAAACATTCTGTTCGTGTGAGAAGTTCCGCCCAAAGCTAGGGCGGGGCGTTCTCGCCAAAACCTGGAAGCGTGTCCGAGTGGCCGAAGGATCTTGCCTTGAAAGCAAGCGTAGGCGAAAGTCTACCGTGGGTTCGAATCCTACCGCTTCCGCAGTAAAAGAGTGGGAAGTTACCTAGAAGTGATTAGGTAACTTCCCACTCTTTCTTTTAATAGCATGCTAAAATTAGATATGGAAAAAAGAATTCCCAATACAACCTGCCGTGCTACTTCTTGTGATAAAGAGTTCTATCAGAGACCTAATAAAAAAGAAGCAGGAACAGGCGGTTTTTGTAGTAGAGAGTGCTATCGCACTACTACGGTGAAATCTGTCATCGAGTGCCTTACTTGTAAAGAACAATTTAGAAGACGCAAACCATCACAAAAATATTGTAGCCATAATTGTAGCAACACAGCACGCAAAGGAATACGTTATGATGGGACAGCCGTAAAAGATAGAGCTCATAACGGTTCAAAAAATTACAATATGCTTTGTGACCGCGATGGCGAAAAATGTTCGGAACCGACTTGCTCAGTTTCAACGGAATGGAACAATAAAATAATTCGGCTGCATGTCGATCATATAGATGGGGTTCACGCTAATAACGACCCTGCTAATTTGAGGCTCCTCTGCCCTAATTGCCATTCTCAAACTCCTACTTACGGAGCCAAAAATCAAGCTTATCAAAAACAAAGAATGTAATTAGACTGAAATAAATTTTCCCAGTAAACATGGTACACTTGATACCAGAAGAAAGAAGACATCACATGATGAATGTTACCGGTTTGAGTGTCAGCGACCTCACCAAAATTCAGGAAATCATTGAACGCATCCAAGCTGATGACCTTGCCCCGTATGTGAAGAAAATGGAAATCAGTGCACTGCCTAGCGGCGCACATGGTGTACTGAGCCGTAAGTTCCCGAACCACAGGGATAAAGGCTACAACAATGAATGGTTCTTCACCCAAGGTGTTGACCCTACACCGTACTCACGCGACTAAGCACTCTCAGAAGCTGTAGAACGCCCACAGAAGCTTCTATGGCACCCACAGTAGGCTCAGGTCATCTGCGGAACCTTAACTCGTTAGAAACCCGCAGAACAAAAAGATTGCATATTCCGATAACATGATATACAATGAAAATATAAGAAAATAATGGTCTCATAGTGTAAAGGCTGGCACGGCACCCTGTCACGGTGTTAGAAGGGGTTCGATTTCCCCTTGGGATCGCAAAAGGTGAAGAGCGGACACGCTTGTTTCCTTTTACATATATGTTCTGCTTCTGGCGGAATTGGTAGACGCGGTGAACTAGGAGCTAACCTCTACAACGGATGCGTTGCAGAGTATGCCCGGAATCCACTGCTATAAGGTATTCAAGGGGAAACGTTTGGGTGGCTAATTTATAGCGTGCAGGTTCAAGTCCTGTGGGTGGAACATATGTGATGGTTTGTTAGCTCAGTTGGTTAGAGCGCTACCCTGTCAAGGTAGGGGTCGCCGGTTCAAGTCCGGTACAGATCGCAAGAATGAAAAAGCGTCAGGGTTGACTGAAAGTATCTACACGCTGTAACTCGGCAAGAGGGTTACTGGCTAAAGGGATGCATACCGAGCAGTGAGGGGAGTTGCAAAACTCATAGCGGTCAACAAAGTCTTGCCACCGAAGTAATTTCATTCCCAGAGAAGGAAGAGGCGATATCCTCTTCCTTCTTGCATTTAACCATAGAATAGTAACCAGAACAAAGGATACTGAACTATGAACAAAAAACTTATCATTGAAATCGAATTCGAAGAACGAGTAGAGGATGAAGAGTACACATCCCTGAACCCTGTCGCTATCCGCCGAACACACTCAGACCTCACCGATGCTCAAATAGATGCTCTTGGAGAAACCATCGGTCAATCAGACACATGGCAAGTAGACCGTTGGATGGACCTGCAACGGGTATTAGGGGATGCTGAAATAAAAGAAGTCAAAATTCGTGACTGAAAATCTTGCACACAACCCGAACATAGGTTATACTGTAAATAACGGCAACGAGAAGTGTCGAAGCCAGGGAAGCATCCCGTGACTATGATCTTCCAGCAAGCAGCCCAACACCAGAAGTCACGGTGCCGAGGGCAGTAAACTTCTCACAAAGCATCAAAAAATTAGGTATCCGCAGATAATGTGTATACTTGAAATAGTTACAAAGCTGAAAAGCCGAGTAACCTCAGACTAAGAGAATTGTTTCCGAAGTTTACTTCTTTACTTCTCTCTTAGGCTTGGGCCCTTAACTCAGTTGGTAGAGTGCTTGCTTTGCAAGCAAGATGTCGCCGGTTCGATTCCGGCAGGGTCCACGTAGAAAAAGCCGCACAATGTGCGGCTTTTTCGTTTAAAGAACTTTATTTCATATATAAAAAGTGCTGGTCAGGACTTATTTCTATATGAAATAAAGTTTGGTGTTATTTGATTTCTGTGGTAAACTTTAGGTACACAATCACACACGAAACACACAAAAGCTGTATACTCAAATGGAAGCCAAGTCGGGCTTCCATTTCTGTTAGTAGGAGATATTATGGTAGATGCAGGTATGGAAGAGTTAGCTAACCTTGTGGGCATTGATCTTGATAGCCCTATTCAGAGGATGGCGGAAGCTCTTGTTTCCAATGACTCCAACTTGCATTGGGAGTTGACGCAGCTTCGCAGAAATAAGGGCATCACAATTGAAACCGTTGCGGAACGCATGGGTGTTTCGGTTGAGCATGCGACAGAGTTTGAGGCTTACTGGTATGACCCTAAGCAGTCTGAGTTGCGTCGTTATGCTTTGGCTGTCGAAGCAGTCATCGAGTCTACTCTTATTGATGGACCTGTGTTTCTGGCGAAGAAAACTTCTTCCGATTAACTTGTTTTCTGACCCTTTTTATGTTACTCTGAAAATATAAGTAAGAACATGCGGGTCTATAGTATAGCCGGTAAAACTGCTCACTCTTAATGAGTTATCTCGGGTTCGAACCCCGATGGACCTACGTTTTGGGCAGGGGAATGAAGTCGTGTCCCCTGTCCATAACCTTTTTATATGACCTTTGGAGGTTTACTGTGGATGCGAAAGCTTTTGGTGAGAAACTCGCTGCCGGTGAGGTGAAGTTCGGTGACCGTTTTTGGGTTGCTGATTACCGTCATAAGGATGTTACTGAAAAGCCTATTCGTCATGTGCAGCCTCAACTTGTTGAGGTCACTGACAATGCTGAGCTCCCTGCGAATAAGAGGGTGTACTACGCTGACTTCCATTTCCGCCCTGTTGGTAAGGCTGGTGTGTTGAAGCAGGTTATTGCCCCTTTTGATGCGACAGGTTTCCGTGGTTACACAGGCGTGAGTGTGGGCATCTTTACGACTGAGGCTGAGTGCAAAGCTTATTATGTTACCCAGTGTCAGGCTGTGTTGGATGCGATTGTTGTTGCGCAGGCGCAACAGAATGAGATGTTTGACCGCCTTTCCCGTGAGAACCTTGGTCGCATTGGTTTGAACAGCTAATTTCTTTTTAAAATGAGTGTGGCTCCCAACTGAAGTAGTTGGGAGCCACACTCATTTTTGGTTTAGGCTGCAACTCCGAGGAACTCTTTACCGAAGCTACGGAGGCTCTTCTTGTCACTCTTCGCGCCCATGCTTACCAGCAGACCACCCATAGCTGATGTGGTTTCTGTTTTGGTAACATCAATTCCGCGTGAGTTATCAAGAATCATTGTACTGGCGATACCCAACTCCATCAGTCGGAGGGCAATACGCTCTTCAATGGTTCCCTGCATAACAAGGAAGATGATATCAACCATTTCATGCTCAGAGCCGATGCGGATGCCGCGTCCTGTGCGCTGAATGATTTTCTCCAACGTCCATGGAAGGTCGTAGTGAACAATGGTTGATGCTTTGTGGAGGGTTAGTCCACGTTCCGCTGCTTTGGTGCAGACAAGAACATCAATTTTGCCGTCCTGGAACTCTTTACGGGAAACGTCACGAGTTTTCGTGTTCTGTCCTGTGTAAGGTTTCGCGTTGATGCCGTTATCCTGCAAAGCTTTCACCAGAGTTTTTGCAACATCAACAAATTCCGTGAACACAAGAACCTGTTTACCTTGCGCAACTTTAGCCATAGCAAGTTCAATGAACTTCTTACGTTTAGTTGGCTCTTCAACCAAAGCGGCTTCAATCAAACCTTGACCTGCAAGCAAAGCTGCACCGACAGACTGTGAACCAAGGAGTGCGGTAGGGTCACTGGTTGCCATACGTGCAAGCTGGGTTCCGCCCAACCATGCACCGTTCGCAGCTTTCAGGTTCTCTTTCACTTCCTTGATTGCCTCAGCGTTATCTTTTGCGTCAGCAGTTTTCTCAACCTCTTCCACAGCAGCCATAAGCTCCATGTAGCAACGCTTCAACTCATGCTCAGCAGCGGTCGCCAAAGCTTTCTCTGCTGCGTTAGGTTCAAGAATGTGAACATCAGGTTTCGCGGTTGGCATTTCGTCAGCAATTTCAGATGTGTCACGGCGGAAAATGAGTGGTCCGAACACATCGAACAACTGCTTACCACCTTTCGCGGTCGTCACATCATACTGTTCTGCCAAAGGCGCACCAGTGAACATGTTCCTGTCGTTACGAATCCATGAGATAAGTCGCCCAATGTCATCAGGGCTTTTGTTCAGCGGTGTTGCAGTCAAAGCTGTAGCGACTTTACTGTTCTTACGCAAAGCCCACATAGCTTTAGCCTGTTTGGAGCTACCGTTACGAACAATGACAGCTTCATCAGCGCAAATATCCTCCCAGAGGGTGTCCAGCAGGAGGCTACCGACAGTCAAATCCTCAATGGGTGAAGAAATAAGTGCTTCCAACTTCTTCTCATATGTGAGAAGCGCAAGCTCTTCCGCTTTCTGCTGACGTTTCTCCATCAACTCAAAAGCAAGGAGAGTACGGTTGTATGATGCAATGACGATAACTGGACCCTCTTCGCCCAAAACTTCGGCAAGACTGTCAGCATCCTGCTGGCTTTCAATGCTGAAAACGGTAGCTTCAGGGAACCATTTAGCGGCTTCTTCCTCCCACTGTGTACGAACGTTAGCTTCACAGAGAACAATTCCACGATAGTTCGGGATTTTCTCCGCTTTAGCTTTCATTGCCACAAGCTGGATGACTGTTTTACCCATACCGGGTGAGCAGGTTTGAAGGTAACCAATTTCTGTTGACAGGTGCAGTCCAACAGCTTCTTTCTGGTATGGCTTCAACCGCATTTCACCTTCGTAAGGTTTCGCGTTGGTCATGTTCACAATGTCCGTCAGAGCAGGGTGGAACAGGAAGTCAGGTTTTGCAGTTTTAGCTCGACTGCGTTTCACTTTCTCCTGCAAATCCAAAGCTTTCGCAATGGTGACTTTAGTTTCCTTGTTTGCTTTGTAACCGTTGAAGTTCGTTCCAACAACATTTGCTCCGCGAGTAAGAATAACCTTAGCTGGCATGTTTGGTGCGTAACCTACCGTAACAACATCTTTGTTGAGTTCAATGAGCTCGAAAACTTTCTCACTGACTTCTTCATCAAAGATATCCTTTGACCATGTTTCACCCAACTTATCAAGAAGTGTGACAACCTGCCTAATAGGAAGGTATTTGTTGGAGGAGCGCTTGACGTTCCTTACTTTAGGCATGTAGATGAGTTCACTTTGAGTGGCAAGCTGAACAGTTGGGAAAAGCCTAATCCACAGCATTTCGTGCGCAACTTCAAGACCAACACCACCAAGAGCGGCGTTCTCTTTCCTGAAACGCTCAGCGGTAGCAGCGTCAGCGTTAATGGCGTTGTTGTTACGTCCACCGTAACCGTAGTTACGCTGCTGGTAGCCAATGGTGCGCGCATACTCAGGGTCAGGTGCGACTGTAGGGAAAGTTCCCACAGCTTCCTGTAGGGAATCCAGAAGACTGGAATGGTACTGCAAAGCGTTCTGCGCATGCGTCTGGTTCTGGTGAACAACAGTGCTGTTAGGGGTAAGGTATGTAACATCGTTCTTGTTCATCATGCTGACAAGCGTGTTAGGTAGGAAGTCAGTTGCGTACTCTTTCAGGAACTTCCTGATAGGTGCAGAGTTATCTTTCAGGGAAACAGCCCAACTGAAAGAACCACGGCGTGTGAAGTCCAGCTTCTCCATAAGTGCAAGGAAACCGTCAGAAGGTTCCAGATTGACTTTCACTACTGCTTCGTTAAGCAGGTTCACTAGAGGGCGGTCAGCCTCTTCACAGTTTAAAGTGATTTTCAGTGGTTGCATGTATGTTTTCAAAACATTACTCCGTTTTCGTTCCTTCTAATCCTACCAGAAAACGACAAAAAATACAACTATAAGAACTCTTCCCTTTCCTCAAAAACATGCTATACTCATAAGATGGACGAAAACAACTACCTAAGCCTAATCGCTAGCCAAATCGGAACCCTAAAAGCTTCCGCTGCACAGGCACTCGGGGAGGACCATGCTGCTGTTCGCGCGTTGAACAACTGCTACGAGTCACTTACCCTTGATGCTTTGGATATTCCAGCCCGCGTCACCCCAAACGGTTTCACCCCAGAAGCTTTCGAGGATTTCCTCACTGAGCAGGCACCTGTTCTTGAAAATGAAGGGACTGACGCTGTTGTTGATGTTGTCGGAACCCTTGTGGACGAGAACGGCACCATCACTGAGATTGGTGATGCAGAAGCATCCTTTGCTCAGGCTCGTGACATTGTTGCCGCACATGAAGAAGATGCTGCTGAGTACGGCGAGGATGACATTGAAGTTGAGAACAGCATCAACGTCACCTACACCCGCCTTGACGGTCAGGCTCTCACACTTGAGAACGTTCAGACCATCATCAACCACCCTGTTTCCGCAGCTTTGAAGCATTTCGGTGCAATCCAGCTTGTTGATGTAAAAGCAACTGACAACGCTTCTGAGAAGCAGGCTGTGTTCGCTGTACTTGAAGAGGGCGCAATGCCTTTGAAAGCACTCGCTTTGCAGGTCGCCGCATACCGTGGCATCACCCCAATCGCTGGTCTCGGTCGCATTCAGGCTGTCGGAACAGTCAACTTCGTCTAACCCACAAAGGAAACAAGCATGAGCGTACAGCTTGATGCCATTCGTGGTGCTTTGAACCTACTTGGAACACAAGCGCCTGACACGGCAACAGCCAAAAAATCTAACGCTGTACCCACAGCGTTAACTCGTGCTGCCCTTGAACTGTTAGCTGCAAGCAACCCAGAAAAACTGCTCGCAACACAAGCGGATATGAAGAAAATTTCCAGCGACCTGTTCGACTGGTCAGGTTCACCAAAATCCACAAAAATGGTTATGCGTGGACTTATTACTGCTCTGAACACAAAAGACAAGTACAGTCAAGCAGTGGAGTTAACAGCATACATCGCTGCTCTGGCTCCACTGCTTGAACCTGATCGTCTGGCAAGAATGTTCACCGCAATCAACGAAGTTGAAACAGCTTACGCCCCAGCAAAATACACCATCCAACTCTCCCACAAACTCAAACGACTTCTAGGGCGCTACCCAGAAGAACGTAGGGAGAAACTGGCATACAGTCTGTGGGTTCAAGCCCACACAGGACGTTGGTGGGATTTGACCGCAGGGCAACCAAACCCTGATGCTGCACAAGCTGACGCAGCTAACGACAATCAGATGACACTCACAGAACTGCTGACATTGTTTGAAGAGCGTCACCTTCCTTGGACCCCAGCCACAGCAGCACGCATCAGTCAAATCAAAAAGACAGATGTTGTTCTGGAAACTCTGGCAAGTTACAACAGTGACCTCATTCATGAGAAAATTGTTGACCCTGACACCGCTGTACTATCCAGTCACATTCCATGGTTGGAGCCTTTACAGCGCCCAGAAAGCCCCATCGGTAGCCTGTTGGACACGCTTGATGACATTATTACTACCATTGAGTATGACATGCCTGAGAAACCAAAAAGCTTCGCAGACCTGTTCCCTGACATCAACCTGTACGGTAACACAAACTTCCCGTTCCCCACCAGCATCCTTATGACTGACGGTAAGCAGCTAACTCCTGCTGCACGTCTGGAAGTTGTTCAGAACGCAACCACTCTTGCTGATAACCGTACTTTCATGGGTAACTGCACATGGTCATACAAGAGCAGAATGGAAAGCGGGAACTATGTTCTTTACCGCATCCACCACAACGGCGAAATTTACAACGGTTCACTGGTACTCAACGGAAACAAATGGCGTTTAGGTGAACTGAACTCACGCTTCAACCGAAGCCAAGTACCAACACCTATTCGTGAAGCTTTCAACAAGTTCATCACCGTTCTGCCAGCACCAACCACAGACAACGAACTCACCCGCCGTAAAGAAGCGCATGAGAAAGTCAAAGCATTCCGTAACGTCAAATACCGTTACAAGCTCTAAAGTGAAGCAAGTGAAGAATTCCCCATAAATATTTTCCGTTATGGGGAATTCTTCACTTTAGATAATAGTTTATATCAGAGCTTGCACAGACACAAACTCTATGTTATGATAGAGATATAGCAAGAAAAACATACGGGTCTATCGTATAAAGGCTAATTACTGCTCACTCTTAATGAGTTAATTCGGGTTCGAATCCCGGTGGACCCACGCATTGGGTGTCCGTTTACGCGGGTCGCGCCCTTTGCTGTTATCAGCCGATAACAGTATTGAAGTCCCGCAAATGAAGAAATTCATGAAACGGGTTGGGTGTGCATTTCTCTTCGGAGCGATGTTCACCGAGGTTTTCAACGGATGCCCATGTGGTTTCCTTCTCGAAGGTTAGGGATAAGCTCCCATACGTGAAAACTTTTGCGCTTGTGGTGAAATGGTATACACGTTCGGTTTAGGTCCGAATGCCGCAAGGCGTGGAGGTTCGAGTCCTCTCAGGCGCACATCAGAATGGTAGGTTCGCATTCCGTGACGATACCTTCACTTCCAGTATACTTATATCATGTCTAATATTAAATATACCTTTGAAGTATTATCCGAAGCAGTAGCTAACTCAACGAGTTTTGCTGGCGTAATTCGACACCTTGGTCTGAGACAAGCTGGTGGCACCCAAACGAATATTATTCGAAGAGTAAAAATTTTTGGAATAGATATTTCTCACTTTACAGGTAGTGGTCACACAAAAGGAAAACATGCTTACAATCGGTTAACCGCTAAAGATATTTTAGTTGCCTTACCAGAGGGAGCAGCGCGCACCAAATCAAAGCATCTTAGGCGAGCTCTAGCGGAAGTTGGTGTTCCTCTAAAATGTTCTTTGTGTCCTATTGGAACAGAGTGGAATGGTCTTCCTATCACTTTGGAGATAGACCACATTGATGGCGATTGGTTAAATAACTTACAAGATAATGTGCGGTTTCTTTGCCCAAATTGTCATAGTCAACAAACTAATTCGAATATGCCACACAAATATCGTGTTTAAAATCCGATATTGTTTCGAGAAATGCGTTGAATATCTTTACATGGGTGAAAATCTGTGTTACTATAGAACTTGAAGTTGTTTAGCGGCAGCTTCGAACATATAATTTACATACGCGGGTGATGAGGAATTGGTATACTCTCGGCTCTAAAAGCACCGTCAGGGAAGATGACTTCGGTTATCTAAATCTGTTTGCAGGTTCGAGTCCTGTCCGGCGTGGTGTAAGTTTTATGGGGATGTAGCTTAATGGTAAAGCCTTAGTTTTCCAAACTAATGACCGGAGTTCGATTCTCCGTATCCCCTCGGTACTGGTAGCTTGTAAGCCGCAAAATGTTCGACAGATATGCATGTCTGTTCGGATGGACTGAGATGATAGTCACGGTGAATATCAAAGCACGAAGCGGTTACTGCGCTCGGGGTCGTCAGTGAGAATCTGATTCAGTACACCAACTAATATAACTAAATAAGCAACACATCATGCTCCTGTCGTTCAATGGCTAGGACCCTAGTTTTACACACTAGTAATCAAAGTTCAATTCTTTGTGGGAGCACAACGTCGCAGTTTCCAGTCTGCGTCAGGAGATGCCCGAGGTTAGCGCTGAGGGAAACAAAATGGTGAGTAGGAAAGAAGCAGCGTTTCTTTTCTGCCCGTAATCCCCGTTAGTGTAATTGGCAACACGATTGACTCTGACTCAGTTATTCTAGGTTCGAATCCTAGATGGGGAGCAAACAAAATAGTTATGGCCTGAAACTTAGATGAGTTTCAGGCCATAACTATTTAAAGGTTTTTACTTGAACTGCCCATCCCAAGCTTTCTTAGCTGCTGCAAGATGCTCTGGGGTACAAACACTTCCGTAAGGTGTTTTGAAGTCAGGTTTTATTGACTCTGCCATGCAGTCTGCATGGAACTCAGCGTTTTCGTTGAAGAGTGTTGTGTACTCTGTAGAGTTTTCCAGCTCATAAAGGTATTTGGATTGTATTACATGACCATACTCATGGAGCATGACATCCGCATAAATTAGGTTTGAGTGCTTTGGATTACCAACATAATATTCGGTGATGTGAACTGTATGTGGAGCTTCACGTTTCACGCAGGCAACGGGCCCAGTTAATCCAGGACCTGCACCATCACATTCACTGTCAATTGCGAAGTCAACAGTTCCACCACTGTACTCGTCAAGGTAGGCTTCCTGCTGTGTACCAGATTTGTTAGCAGTGAACTGTGGTTCACCTTCCCATTCCTTTTTCCATACAGCAACTTCACCTGCCATGTCCTCTTTCAGATCCAAAATCATGGAAGAGTAGCTTTCAACATCAAGAATGGTGGTAGCAGCTTTACCGGCAGCTAGGTATTCCTCCAACTGCATTTCATAGACTTCTGTATAAATACCATGGTTGGCTTTCATGTAAGTATTCGCATCATCATGTGTTGTTTGTAAAATTTGTTTAGCTTCTTCGACCGTACCCGCTTTTACAAGGTTTTCATTCTCTCCGATTACGGGTACAACAAGGAGCGTGTTCAGTACGTAGTTACCACCGAATGCCAGACCACCTAAAATTGCTAATGTTCCAACAACAGCAATAACAATCTTCCCTGCATTTTTCTTAGGGGCTGGTGCTTGAGAGTAACTAGCTGGCTGGAAATGGTTCACAGGAGGTTGTGTGTACATTACCTGATTTGGCTGGTTAAACTGTTGTACTGGTGGCTGTTGAACAGCAGGTCCCTGTGATAGAGCAGGAGCAGCGCCCACCTCGCCGGACGTAGGAATACGACGAGTTGGGAAAGGTCGTGCAGCAGGGAACGCAGGGGTAGTTGACACAGGAGGAGTAACTGGCGCTGGTGCTGGTGTTTCCACCCAGAAATTCCACCCAGCAGGAGCAGGGCCCCAAGCAGGGTCAGGTTGCCAGCCTTCTGGCGGCACCCAACCAGCAGGAGCAGCAGGCCAGTTAGGGGGAGTGTTGAAGCTACTATTCGTCATCAGTTTTCTTTTCGTATGAGCAGTATAAAAGTTATCGGGAGACAGGCATATCTTCACATATGCCATATGTGATTTTCTTTAGCTAAAACCGTCCTGATGGTAAGCTTAGGTATGCCCAAAACCTCTGCTGTAGCAAAAACGAAACCGTATGTGCATAAACCTGCCCCCAGACAGGAACCTGTTAACGGGATGTTCAGATTTGAAGATTTTGTTCCCGTTCGTGTAACAGAAAAAGGCTCCTTCTACTCCTTTCCTGACCGCTGGAGCCCAGACATGAGCGAAGAAGTGTACGTCACTGACACAACAGTTGTTCACAAAATTGTTCACTACAGTACAGGTTTATCCAAAACAGGCAAACCTTGGCATCGTTGGAAAGCTCTTGAAACCACATTCTACTCCCTGAAGCGTGACAAATATGATACCGCTTGGTTACGGGTTTACAAAGCAATGCCTCGTAAGAAAAACTTCGGGGCAACGTTCCGTGACATCTCTGGCTCATACCGTCTACCTCAAACAGGCTCCCGTTTGAAAAAAGAGGATCACCTGACATTATTTTTTGATGGCATGCTTCATGAAAAAGATGCTCAGTATATGGAAATAGCAAAAATGTTTGCTGTGTGGAACCTTCTGAAGAAATTCAACACACGCGAACCAGAGTTGAACATTAGGGATGTTCAGCCGGATAACCTCATCAGCTTCATGGCATACCCCACAATGAGAATGTTCCAGAACAATAACTTTGAGGGTACTGCTAACGCTTTAGCACTCAACTCCAAAATCTGGCTTACGGAACCAGACCCGAAACTCTTTCTTCGTAAACTCCTTGGTAAAGAAGCTGTCCGTAAAGACTTCATAAAAGCGTTAGCTGTCGCACCATCTGCATATGCCATCTCCGTATGCAACATGCTCAAAGGAACGGTGCCTGTGGACTGGTTCCTTCCGCTGATAAAAGAACCTCAAACATACACAATCACAAACTCAGCGGTATACGGAGGCACAAAACCTGAACTCATCATCCAATTGAAACGCCTTCTCGCAAACTCCACAATTTACCAGCAGCGTCGAATGTTCACAATGAAAACAGAACTCAAAGACAACGGGCAGCATTGGTTTAGGGATGCCATGTGGATGATAAGAGACATCTCCGATGAGATGCTTGTTGCAGAATTCAACCGTATTGACTTCACAACATGGAAAACAATCCATGACAGTGTGCGTACCATTGACCGTGACATCAAAATGAAACCACAGCCTGTTCCCCAAGATGGTTTCGTTGCCGAACTTGACGGAAAAACATACCAGCATGAAGAAAACACATATGTTGTGCGTTCCCCAAAAATCAACAAAGAACTCATCAGTTGGGGTGACGAACTCAACAACTGCATCGCCTCCTACAGTGACAGGGTGGTAACCAAAGCAACCGCTGTGTTCGCTGTTTACAACCATGAAGAGAAACTGTACGCAAACTTTGAAGTCTGCAACGGTCGCCTTGTCCAGTTTGTGGAAAAGCATAACCGGCATGTACCAGCAGACATGAAAAACCTGATGGTAACAATGATTGGGAAAGCTGAGAAAACGGCAAAAGCGAAAAAGAAACAGAAAATTACCGTAAAAGCGTAACCGCTATACGCCTCTGTAAGCGTTTCTCTAACATTTACATCCACTTGTGTGTAAAAACAGTTTACTTGCGTCACAGACCGCATCAGAGGCCAGTAAACCCTAAATGCGGCAGTTGTTAGAGATGTTTCATGAATACAAACGCTCCCTGTCGTTCCAAACAACCAGCTTTCTGCGCCTACCACGGTGTGCCACAAGGAAACCTAGCCTATGATGCTGTAAAAACAAAACTTGATGACGTTCTCAAAGAACAGAAAAAAGCTTTGAAGAAAATGGATATTGAAGCTGCCACGAAACTTGAAGATCAAGTCAACTCTCTCGAAAGTCGGCTGTATCTCCTTGCCTCATACGCAATCAATAAAAAAACTTACACACCCAAAAAATTACCCAAAGATACAGCCGCTCGCAATGCTTACGAGGAAAACGAAAGACGCAAATATCGTGCAGAATTGAAAGAATATAAAATTCAACTCGGCATTCGACTAACTGGAGAAGACACCCCATTTGTGCGATCCATCTCAGGCGGTGACTACATGCCAACCACCCTAGTAAACCGAGGAATCAAAAAAGGTTACAAAGAATTCACGTATGGTAACAATCCGGCCCTAATAGAACCAATGAAAGCTAAAGCCGACGCATACGCTAAACGCCACGGCTTCGATGGAATAGTGGACGGAGACCACTACTCAGGCGAAGTTGGCTTCTACATACCCTACAACCTACAAGCAGGGGAAATGCATCCCGCTGAATACCATGCAAAAGCTAACCAGCCAGAATACCGCAAAATAGCTGATGACATCAGGCATGCAGCGCGCGTCCTCGGAGTTGGAAAGAAACGACAAATAGCTGCACTAGCTAAATAAATCACGGTTCAGTGCAGATATTCGGTATAGTTAATTCTATACCAACCGCAAGAATGCTACTTTGGTCTTGCAGCATATCTTATAAATATGTGACAGAGGGTTCAATTCCCTCCTTGCGGACAATAAAATTGACATTCCTCTCTTTCTCAGATAGAATGTAGTTGCCTCTTTAGCTTAGCTGGTTAGAGCACCCCGCTCATAACGGGACGGTCGTGGGTTCAAGTCCCACAAGGGGCACCCATCTACTTCAAAGGATAAACGCATGTCAACATCCCAACTATCCGCAGACACCTTAGCTTCCATCCAGCAAGGTCTCAAAGAATCTGCCGCAAGTAAAACAGTTGACTTGGGTGACTTCACCCAGTACATCACCGCTGAGGACTAAGTAAACACAGGTTCACCGCGTCAGGCTCCTGCATGTTAGGGATTACACATCTGGTAACTATTTTGGAGTGAATGATGCCTGTTCCTACTGTCACATGTCGTGCAAAAAACCCTGCAACATGTTGGAAGCATGGTGACCCTCGTGCCACATCCACTAAAACAATTCTGGCATACCCAGCTTACGCCTACTCCATTCTTTCCGCAGCCAAAAAGGACAGTGAGAAAGCTTATAAAGCGGATGATGCTGGCGCTTTCCTTGAAGCGAAATATGCGGAAGAAGGAGCGCAAGCTGACTACAACGCAACATTGTTACGTATTCATGAGTTACAGGAGGCTTCTGGTCTTCATGCCACAAGTGTTGGCTCACGTCTAGAAGCGAAACATGAGCTGGAACAAGCTCTGAACCATCGTGCCGAACTGCTAGCAACGGATACTGTTGAAATTAACCGAAGGAACCAGATTCGTTGGTTGGATGAAAATTTCGGTATGGGTGCCGCTGTAGAGGTCGGGAAACTTCGGGACAAGACACTAAAAGATTGGAAGTCTCTGGAGGATGGAACCCCTTTCATGGTGCAAACACCAACAGGTTACTACATTGACCGTGCGCGAACACAACGCAAACTCGACCCTAACGCTAACTGGTTGAGTAAACAGTTGAACAAACAGGATTTCTTTTACCGTCCAGGCGCTTTCTCCTGGGCTTCTGTTGAGAACCAGATGGCTAATGAGAACCCTAAATCTCGCATCACAAAACTGGGAACAAATTTTGAAATCGCACCCAATATTCCAGACTTCCTACCAAAAACTGCTAAAAAAATTGATATCCCAGACAAGATTGGAACCTCATACGGCAGGTACGCAATCGTTGGGGAGGAAAGCTACCGTGAGTTCGAAGGCTTCCTCACAAGCGGGAACCTTCATCTGAACGGGGCATCCGCTGTGAACAGTCTGGAAGACAACTTTGTTATGGACTTGAAGAACGTGAAAAGCGTTTACAAAATCTAGTTAGAGATAGAACATGTGTTATCCGAAACCTGGTCCCCGCTGTTCCGCGCATGCCCGAAACAAGTACATTCAAGCGAAAGCAGCAGCTCGCCGTGACCGTTCCTTCGACACCACAGTGAGTGTTCGGGAAGCCGAAGCTGAATTCTACACAACCCCAGCCGGGTTCCGTGAACTCAAACGCCTCATCGACCGAGATGAAGATGCGGTAAGAAACCGTGAACTCCTCATCCATTACAAACAAGTGCGAGCTGAGCAGCTTGCCGCCATCAACGCAAAAGATGACGGTGACTTAGAACATGAATACCTGCCACCTAAAAACACTAAACCTGTTGAGCTCATAGATTTACCTGCACCCGGTAGCAAACGCAAAGCATGGAAAACACTATCTCCAGAAGAATACGCTCAAAGGGAAATGGAATACATTGATGACAGTTCCGAGTGGGTTGACAAACTATCCCCCAATGAGATAGCAGCAACACGATGGATGACATCAAACGGTTTCCATGAAATGGGTCAGTTAGACCGAGGCGAACCATTCCAGCCATATCACGGTGAAACTGAAACTGATGAGCAGAAAATCGCACGCATCACACGAATGCGCAAAACATTAGACAAAGCGTTAGCTAAAGCCCCAGATAAAGCACGCATCGTATACCGTGGCATCTCCGTACACTCAACACCCCCAGAGTTGATGGAACGACTTCCCCGCAGCAGTAGTTCTTACTCATCAGAGAAACAGTATGCAACAGAAGAAGAATGGGATGCCGCCCAAACCAAATATCTGGACAACCTTGTAACACAAGGAACCCTAAAATTTGAACGCCCAGTCTCCGCAACAGAAGACCCAGCAGTGGGTGTGCGGTTCGCAGGAGGGCAGAACGCACCTGACTTCATGTATGAGATATCCACCAAACGTGGCGCACCAGTAGCTGTAGCAAGTGCATGGGGAGCCTCCGAATCTGAAATTGTGCTACCATCCCAAACACAATACAAAGTAGTTGGTTATGAGAAGAACGCCATTGTCCGCTCCTACACAGACTTCCGTAACAAAGGTGAATTTGATGAACACATCACCATCATCCAGTTACAGGAAATCTAACTAAAGAACGTTACCGTCCTCATCAACTTCCTGAACATCAATCAGCTCAGGAACCCAATCAGGGTAGTTCTCCTCCACATAGCTTTCAATCGCGTCACTCAGAGCCTGCTCCTCCAAACCGTCATCCAACTCAATGATAACAGTAAGCGTGTCCTCAATCGGGGTGAGTGGAACCTCATAAAAACGTGTAGCCATAGCAAAAACTCCTTAATTACCTACAAGCTTACCATAAAACGGTTGACAGAAGTGAGCATAAGTATGCTAAACTAGAAATGTCCGTATGGTGGAATGGTAGACACAAGACAGCGACGGCTGTTGCCTAACGGCGTGAAGGTTCGAGTCCTTCTGCGGACACCACTTTATAGGATGGGTTATATTTTCGGCTAGTCTGATTTCTTCATATCACTGTAGATGCGGAAATATGATATACTTTATATATGACTGAACCTCAACCCAACGTAGTTTGTGCTTACTGTGATATCCCCATTTATCGCAAACCGTTTACAGTCAAACAGTCAGCAACTGGGCTTTTCTATTGCTCAAAAGTGCATAAAGGTCTAGCGATGGTTAAAGACCGCGTTCCTAATGTTGTATGCGCCTATTGTGAAATGCCGTTCTGGAGAAAAGAAACCTCTATTCAGAATTCAAAAAGTGGATTAGTATTCTGCTCAAGCGAACATCAACATCTAGCTTTCAAACATGAAAGTGGTATTGCAGTTACGTCTGGACCAAAACAAACATCGTTCCGACTGTCTGATGCCCAGCGCATTCAAAAAGCAAAACAATCTCGTAAACTTTCTGGCAAAAAGTTTGACTGCTTGCTTTGTCATAATTCTTTCAACGAAGAAGTCATGTGGGAAGAAGGATATTGCTATAAATGTTCGTATATCCCCAGATGGCTAAGAGGCGAAGAAACAGGCACCTCTTCTAACACGAATGAGATGGTTGGCATCGTCAGGAAGTACATCCGTAATCTCAAAGGTGAAAAATGCTGGGAATGCGGATGGAATGAAATCAACCCTACGACCGGTCGTATCCCTGTTCAAATTGACCATATTGATGGTGATAGCGGAAATAATATTTTCAGTAATTTGCAGGTGTTATGCCCTAACCATCATTCCCTCACTGCAACCTTTGGAAACAATGGTGGACGTGCTGGCAAATCCGGTAGAATTACCCGGTACAAGAAAGTTTAAAAAAGATTTTGAAATATCTTGTACCTTTGACAGAAATCTGATAGACTTACCGATATAAAGAACAGCACAGAATATGTGCAATCTTGCGAATGTAACTCAGCGGTAGAGTTTCTCGTTGCCAACGAGAATGTCGCGGGTTCGAATCCCGTCATTCGCTCCAAAACAGGAACTTGTTTTCCTGTGGCGCACATCAAGAGTTATGACTTGTTGTGGAAGTATCTAACTAAAAAGTATCGCGGGGTGGGGAAGCTCGGTATCCCGCTAGGCTCATAACCTAGAGATCGCTGGTTCAAATCCAGCCTCCGCAACCAGTAAGAAGCTCTCAAAGTAAAATTTGGGAGCTTCTTTTTTTATTCTTTTTCATTATTTTTAGTCATTGTGACGATAATTCTGTTAGTGATGTTATGTGATGTGATATGCTTGACATCATCATGTGGGGGTTTCTTCTGCGCCTCATTCAAACAACAAGGAGTAGTACATTCATGACCGTTTTAGCACAGACCAAAAATCCAGTGGTTAGTTTATTCAAAGGCTGGAATGCTTTTGAACTCATCTGGCTAACTGTTTCCACCATTGCCATTCTGAGCATCAGCTTTGTTTGGTTTGACCCTACGAACCCTGTTCAGTCAACGGTGAGTACAATTTCTTCTATCGCAGGTATCCTGTGTGTGGTGTTTGCGGCTAAGGGTAAGATTGCTACTTACTATGTTGGTATCATTCAGGCAGGCACGTATGCTTGGGTTTCTTTCAACTATGGTTTGTTTGGTGAAGCGATGCTGAATGCGTTCTTCTACTTCCCCATGCAGTTCATTGGTATTTTCTTCTGGTTGCGTCACCGTAAGAACACTGCGGAGGCTGTGAACGGTGAGGATGTGTATGCTAAGCGTTTGACACGTAAGCAGTGGCTGATTTTTGTTCCTATTGTGTTGGTTGCTATTGTTGGTTATGCGTTCTTGTTGCAGGCTATTAACGCTCAGCAGGTTCGTCTTGATTCGGCTGCGGTGGTGCTGTCTGTTGCCGCTCAGTTCCTGATGCTTTTCCGTTACACCGAGCAGTGGTTGGTGTGGATTGCGGTGAACATTCTGAGTGTGGTGTTATGGTTCGTTACTCTTGTGACGCAGGACGGTAATGACTGGGCTTTGTTTGTTATGTGGGTTGCGTTCCTTGTGAACTCTGTTTACGGTTATGTGAACTGGCGTAAACTGTCACGTCCTGAGAATAATGAGACTGTGAAGGTGACTACGTAACATGGATTTTGGTCCTGAGGTTTCGGAATATTCTGATAAAACTGTGGGTGTGTATGGGGGTAAGTTTTTCCCTTTCCATCGCGGTCATCTGAGTTTTATTATGAAAGCGCAGTCGATGGTTGACATCCTGTTTGTGGTTGTCCAGTATGATGAGGCGTATGAGAGGTCTTTGCTGTCTGACGGCACGAAGTTTGATTGGGTTGATTTTCGTGTGCGTGAGGCTTGGATTGCGGAGACTTTGAAGCCGTTCCCTAACATTAGGGTTCTCTCCCAGTTTGAACATCGTACTGATAACCACATGAATGACCCTCTAATTTCTGATGCTTACGATGAGCTTGTTGGTTTAGTTGGCGGGAAAATTGACATCATTTTCTCTAACACTCATGAGTATGATGACTATTTTGAGAAGTATCTTCCGAGTAGTGAGCATGTTGTTTTCTATGAGAACCGTGATTTGTTCGACATTTCCGCTACACAGATTAGGGCTGATGGTGTTTATGCTCATTGGGACATGTTGCCTCATGCTGTACAGAATTCTTATAAGAAGCGTGTTGCTTTGTGCGGTATTGAATCAACAGGTAAAACACATTTGAGTAGGATGCTTGCCACTTTGTTTAACTCTGTGACTGTGCCTGAGTATGGGCGACTGTATTATGACCGTAAGAATGCTTACACGTCTGTGGATGACCCTGCGGATTATGTGGACATTGCGGCAGGGCATTGTCATCTTTTGAATGAGGCTGAGCGGGAAACCAATCATGTTCTTTTTGCGGACACTGACCTTGTTTACACACAGTTCTTCTATGAGCAGAGTTATGGGGTGAAGCATCCTGTTTTGGATGCGATGATTAGAACACAGGCGGATAAGATTGACTGTTGGTTATGGTTTGAACCTTACAACCCTCATGAGTTGGATGGCACACGTCTAAATATCACGGATGATGTTCGTCAGCGGAACCGTGACCATCTGTTTGGTTTATACCAGCATTATGGTATAAATTTGAATGTTATTGATGAGCCGGATAGGGATATCAGGTTCCAGAAAAGTGTTCAGGTTGTAAAGAACCTGTTTCTGAATTGAAATAGCAGATAACTATTGCGCATGAACTTAGTTTCATGTTACAATAGTTATCACACGGTGGTGTGTCCGAGTGGCCCAAGGAAACAGCCTGCAAAGCTGTAAAGTCGTGAGTTCGAATCTCACCATCACCTCAAAATCTTCAATTCACTTTGAAGGTTGTAATCAGCTTTCTTGAAGAGAGCTGCGGAATATGTGTTGGCCATTGACATTGGGAAATATCCGGAGAAATCCAGTGACAACGCCCCGTTGATGCAGCAATATATGGTAGCCCTCTTCAAGGAAGCGTAAGACGATAACTAAATATCAGAAACCCCGTTAGCGCAGGGTGTCATCTGAGGTACTCCCATCAGGACGGAAACGTAGCAGTGGTAACTTAGCTCTGGCAGGTCTGCGTTAGCGGTTAAGCTCCTGTAGTTCAATGGCTAGAACATTACCTCGACGCGGTAAAAATCAAAGTTCGATTCTTTGTAGGAGTACACATGGGGGTATGCGGGTTTGCAGCCGGTGAGTTCGAATCTCATCTGCCTCCACCATTTAGAAAGAGTGCCAAGCTATTATGTTTGGCACTCTTTTCGTTTCCCACTCCTAAAAGGCTGGTAGGATGGAACAGAACGAAGGAATATTATGAAACCAAGTTTGTGGACAACCAAAAACAAGGCAGAAGATGGTGTGACTGTGCATGTCATGACAGGGGAATCATCAGGGCCTTATGTGGCTGTTGTTGATGTGAAGAAAACTTTGGAGGAAACCGAAGAACTCATCAGTGAACTATCCAACCATGTTCATGAAATCAAAGTTGCGCAAGGCTCACCTGCTGATAATACGCAACAAGGTTACCCTAAAATTGTGAGCGTGGGTTTCGAAGGCTTCACTATTCTCCTTGGTGTACAGCTTGCAGAGGACAACATTGTTTATGTTCGCATGGATAATAAGAATGCGACTGACGTGAGCAAAATGTTGGATAACGCTGTGAAAGACCTTGCAATCGGCTACTCAAAACACCAAGGTAATGGACTATCTCCATATAACTGATAGTCCATTACCTCCTAGAAAAATAAATTCACTAAATCTCTAAAGACATCAGTTTGGATGAAGAGGAATAATTTTCCTGTTCTCATAACGATGGTATAAAAGGTATTGAACCTTTTATACTTTGTTTTTCGAGCTCTCCTTAGAGATTTTTGTTTTTTCTTGTGTTTTTTAGTTGCAGAATTCATATCAATTGTGATATGATTTTGAGTGCTACCAGCCGATAAAGTTGGTAACAAGGGATTATTTATTGTCATATTTATTCCTTAAAGTTATTAAAACGGGTTGTTGATTAGCATTGCAATTCGTTATTTATTATTGATGTTGGTGAAGCCAAAACTTCTCTGACAGAAGAGGTAACCAAAGTCCAATTTGGTTACCTCTTTTCTATTGTAACACTTCAAAATCACAAAAACATGAAAGTAAGATAATTTCATGAAATTATTTATGATTCAAAATGAATATAGGCTGAATTTCAATAGAAATTTCTACCCATATTATTTATAGGGTTAAGGTAGTTTTCTCCTCAACCATTATATAGGCTTACAGTGAATTTGACTTTTTGCAGATAACCTGTTAGAATATAAGAGTAGCAACAAACGCCTCTCCGGGCTTGAACCGTGAAGCGGATGTTGGTACAGTTCAAGTTACCTCTCCTATGTCAGTAGTGATGTGAGCTGAACAGTATGGTGGTCGTGGCAGAGTGGTCTATTGCGCTTGGTTGTGATCCAAGATTTCGCGGGTTCGAACCCCGTCGATCACCCAAAGTAAGTAGCTCCTAACCTTTTGATTAGGAGCTACTTTTCATTTAAGAACTTATTGTGATAACGGATACTCTGTGGTAAACTGGAAACATCATTTTAGAAAGAGACATTATGCCTAATCTTGTTCGTTTTGCTGGCTCTGATGACTGGTCAGCTCTCTATGTTGACGGCCATCTGGATCGTGTTGGCGACCATTACCTTATTGATGACCGTATTGCTGAGTTAGCTGGGGTACAATCCGTTTCCTCGGATGCTTTCTTACGTGGCGGTAACAGTCGTGAAGATGTTGCCAAAACTTTGGAGGACATCGCTTTGTATGAAACCGCTTATCAGGCTAAGCTGGATGAAGCTGATGCTCTTCGCGCCCGTGCCGCTGAACTTGAAGCGGAAGCTAAAGCCATTTTGGAGAAAGCATGATGGGGCGCGGTAAAGCTGCTAAAGCAGCCAGAGCTTCCAGTGTTGCTCGAAGCATCAACGAACTCCCATGGTTCCTTGCAGTTGTTGAGAAGAGTGAAGCTTTTCTGGCAACTGTTCCTGAGGAGCAACTTTCAACTTGGTATGTGAAACAGTACCGTGATAACTCTACGAAGGAAACAAATGACTGACATCGAACTTTCTGATGAGATGAGAACTAAAGCCCTCATTGCTGCCAAAGACGCATACCTTCACAATAAGGACTTGCAGACAGATTTCCTTCGTACTGGCACAGGTGACAGTGGAAAAGCTGGTTGGGTGGTTGTCGTTGACGCTATCGCAGCTTTACTTCTTGCAGAAGGTGCTAAACAGGGTTGGGAAGCCGGTTACCAGCAAGGGATTGAAGACCAACGCATCAGTGCTGAGGTTTATGATGGAGAAATCCAACCGAACCGCAGTAACCCGCAAGGTGGTTTGCGCGTTCGAGTTCGTGAGGAAGAGCCAGAAGCCACTTCAACAGCAATGATTGAAACTCTTCCTTGGTTCATTGAAGCGAAAGCATCTTCTGACCGTGACATGGCTAACATGCACCCGTCACAAGTTCCCACTTGGTTCCGCCCGTATCAGACCTGATAAACTGAAAATGACCTCCACTGCGAATAGTGGAGGTCATTTTCAGTTTAAGGAGAGAACAAACTCTTCTACAGTGGACAGTGGAACGAGCTGCAAATCCCAAGCATCCAAGCCCACATGCAAGGAGCGTTCATGTGCGCGTTCTGTGCCGTGAGTGTGGCCATGGAGCAGAATGGATGTGCGAGTTTCTTTAGGACGCCATTCCTTATAACGCGAATATGCTTCTTTGCCCGGTCCATCACCCCAAGACCAGTAAGGGAAATGAGATAACGTAACTTTACGTCCAGCGATAACTAACTGAGCTTCAATCTGGATGCTCTCAAACAAAGGCTCCCATTCTTTTGATGTTGCGGCAACTTTACGACCGAACATTGGATGGGTTTTGTCATGGTTACCTGAGATGAGATGTTTGATGCCAGGTCGTTCCTGCATCCACACAGCCACCTGAGGACCTGAGTTAATGGAAAGGTCACCCAGTATCCAAACGGTATCCTCAGGCGCTACAACGCTATCCCAGTTGTCCGCCAGAACCATGTCATGCAGTTCTGTGTCAGGGACTTTCACTCCATCTTGGTCAATCTGCCAGAAATCGCGCAACCCTGACACAAGGCGATGCCCTATGTGTGGGTCGGAAGTGAAGAATGTTTTAGGCATGCAGAAATTATACCACAGTCGGTGCCAGAATTGTTAGGTGTCACCCAACTTTGGTTCTGCCAACAATCTCAACCTGTGAGGCGTCAACTAGCACACTTATACTTCCAGTGTCTTCGAAAAGGTTAAGGTAGCGTGCAACATGAGGTTTATTTTCCTCATGCGCATTTTTGTGATGTTGAGGGTCATCATTATATATTGAAGGGTCAACAGTTGCAGTTGGTTTGATACGAAGCTCATAAATCCATGTGGTTTCATTCCTGCGACCCAACCCTGTGACCCTATCTTCCGCAGCTTTCAAAGAACCTGCATGAATGCTATCTATAGTTCCATTCTGAACAGCCTCAGCCCAGTCAGGAGAATCAGAAGAGTGATACCAAGTGTTTTTCCGAACCTCATCATCACTGAAGAACAGAACTTCACTTCGACGTAACAATGCTCCACAGTCCACAGAATTGTGCATAACAGCGCCACATTCACCACATTCTGCTTTGAAACCTGCTTCCGTACTCACATCCCGAACAGGACCGAAGCAAGTGTAACAGTAGTAAGCGTGGTTGTTGTCAGCAGGGGCGAGATGGAATTCTGTGCCGTTCTTAGCTACAGCATCATAGCGGGAACGTAATTCGTCAAAGAATTCACTGTTGAGTTCATCATATATAGGGAGCTCTTTATCAAAAAGGCTTACTGGGTTGCGAACAATATCCAACTGTTCTCGAACTGTCAGGTAGGTGCTGGTGTCACCTGACTTCAAAGCTTCATCAACAGCAGCTTCAAGAATGCTAACGTCAGAAACCCCTTTACCGTGCACAAGAAAACGACAGGTGCCAGTTTGAGCTCGGCACCGTTCCAGTCGGTTAGTGGTGGGAGAGAAATGTTTCAACATGCATCATGCCTAACATGATTTTTGAACTGTTAGATATCATCCATGACTAAGAAACACATCGCTAAAACAGGTATCGCCGCAGGACAGTGGGTTACATGCACTGCCGAACAAGCATGTCGTAACGGGGGAAAGCATGTTGACCAAGCAACCCTAATGCAGGCACAAGCATGGCTTGGATACCAGAAAGTAAACAAGAAAGCTTCTGAACTTACAGAGAACGAAGTGGCTTTGTTTGAGATTTCAGGTTTCGATGGAAGCCCAGAGGCTATCACACGTCTACGTAAATCTGTTGCACCCCGCACCACATCCAACTTCAATCAAGTACGCTCCACCGAAGAGGACTGGAATAACGTAAAAGACCTTGCCAAAGAATTGGGTGCGGAAGTTCGTGGTGTAAAAATCTATGACACTGCAACAGGTCAACTTATTGGTGTGAAAGAAGTTGAGATTGAAGGCGTGCAGTACGATGTCATGCGTTTGAACCAGCTTATTGACACCAACTCACAAAAAACTGTCACAGTAAACGCTTAATCCGATAATCAAAATTGACATCATCTGACCAGTTATGGTAAAGTTCTATTATTGGTGAAAATCCAGTAATCCCCCATGATGTAAAGGCAGCATAGAAGACTTTGAATCTTTTCGTCTTGGTTCGAATCCAGGTGGGGGAGCAAGACAGAAGCGCCGCACTTGTTTGAGTGCGGCGCTTCTTCATTTAAGGCTATACAGTGAACCTTGGACTAGTGAAATAGTTGAGGTGTTTGACCACTCGCTCATACTTTTTCATACGGAAGTTTGCGATGATTGATTTCACAAGTTTCACTTTTGCGCTCTGTACAATCAGGCTGTAGTCCAGTGTCTGGTGTGTTACGTAGTTGTAGAAGGCATCCCAGACTTCATCCGTTGCTTTATGAGTTTCTAGGTTGAAAGCTAGGAGACCGTAATCATATTCTGGCGCACCATAGAGTGCAGATTCGAAGTCGCACATGAAGGTTTGGTTATCTGGGGTGAGAATGAAATTCGGGCTTCGCACATCTGCATGAAGTATGCTGTTATCTTTTTTGCGCAGATCATGCATAGGGTGAATGTGGTCACGCACTAACTGTTTGGTTTTTTGAACTTCCGCGCTGTATTCGTCATTCTCGTAACCAAGGAACCAGTCTGTGTATTGTGCTACTTCGGTGAGTGGCGGGAGACCATATTTGTTGGTTGGCTCTTCTGTTCGTGCATGGTATTCGGTGAGCGTTTCCAGTATTTGGAGAACTTGTGTGGGGTTGAGTTCATTCTCTTGGTATGAGGTGCCTTCAATATAACCGAAGGCTGTGAGTGGGGTATCGTTGATGAGGACGTAGGAGGGCAGGAGACTGCGGGTTGTTAGACCTTCGGTTGCCGTGATGTTACCGATTTTGATTTCAGTTTTGAAACCATCTAAGTCTCGGTGTGTTCCGAGGAGTTTGCAGAAAACTTTTTCGTTGTCGCTGAACGCATGGTTCATGCTGGTTGACAGGTAACGGATGTTCCCGTGGTCTACGCCCTGTGCTGTGAGGGTTTGGTGTATCTGCTCACTGTACTGTTCACCTTCTTCTGGGGTGAGCGGAGGGTTCAATGTCAACATTCTTCTAGTGTAGCGTATTTTATTAGGTTTAGCTAGCCGTTTGACTTCATTTATCTTTGATGCTATGCTAAACATATTCGGTTACGCGGTTCGATTCCGCAGTCTTCTGGTCAGTTGTCATGTTAGTGGCTAGTAGATAATGGTTAATGTGCGGTTCGGGTCCGCAGCCACGGCATGGGTGGTAATGGTTCACAAATAGGGTTCATGACCCGCCAATGGTTTGCCGGTTCCAGACAAAAAATACTAGGCGCTAATTTTTTCTATCTTTTCCGATAAGCTATGGTAGAGTAGAAACACTTCCTTCGGGAAGTAAACGGAATATGGTGTAACGCAGCACACCTCCTTGGGTGGGGGAAGTACAGGTTCAAGTCCTGAGGTTCCGACAAAAGTTTATGGGTCATATAATTATGGTATTCGTTAGGATTGTTGTATGAGTAAAAGACATTCGGATGATGAGTATTATGATCGTTTCCATGAGCGGCAAGGTCAACCTGTAAGAAACTTTTTCAGGACTGTTTGGTGGTTCATGCTTGATATCTTCAAATACGCTAGATAATATTTGAAGTAAAAAGATGGCTCAGAATAATTATTCTGTTAGAATATATTTTATGAGAAGAAACAGACGCCCCCGAGAAAGCAGATTGAAAAGATTTATAGGTTTTCTTCTTGACCTTTTCACTGCTTGAAGCTAAATAAACTAAATATTGTACGGAATATGGTGTAGAGGTGCACGCTTAGCGGTTTCCGCTTTGAGGAAAGGTTCAACCCCTTCTGTTCTGGCGTTTTGTTACCAGCCTTCGGGCTAATATGGGAGCATACTGTAGATGGTTCAACCTCACCGCAAGTAATCGTGGTGGGTTATGGTTGCCATGTAACCTTCGGGGGTCTGACATTCAACGTCAGGTGCGGTCACTGCTTTCGATTACAGGTAACGAACACTAAAATTTGACATGTTTGTAAAAGTGTGTTAGGTTATAGTTATTGGTTGTGGCGCTCGAAAGGCTTCTAGTTTCGGGGCAGCGCAGCCGATGTTATACTTGTCAGTGACGGTGGGGGTTAGCCCCTCACGCAGCGCTGGTAGTATGAAAATGTTGGAAATGGTAGCGATACCGCTTCCGATGTTTCGGGATATAGGAAAATTTGGTAATCCGCCTGTTTTGGGAACAGGAGACTCTCGGTTCAAGTCCGAGTATCCCGACAAGGTTCAGATAGAAACTCTGCGCAGAGTGCTAATTCATTAGTTAGCAAGAAGTGGGTAATGACCACCCTTCTGAGCCACCAATTTATAAATCAAATAGAGCGTGCTGGCAGCGGATAAGGTTCACTACTAAAACTGTCTTACTCTACACCATCAGTCCAAGGTTACTGGGGTTCAGGAAGTAGAGGAAATGTGGCGTAAGCTTCCACAGGAAACCGAGTGGGTGTCTGACCATGTAGTGATGGAAAGGCACCTGCATTTTATTCTTCACCTGTCATGTTCCTCAGTTGAATGTTCCTAGAAATTGGTTCTATGTGAACAGAAAATGAGGAACCACTGATGGTGAATATAAAAGAAACCTTGTACGGAGCAGAACGTTATTTGAATTCCGTAGGGTATGAAGATGTTGACATTTACGAGATAGATGTTGATATCAGTAGGGAATGGGAAGGTTGCTGTGAGCTTTGCATGTCCGAGGTGGATGTGTACGTCATCAAGTATGATGGCAAGGAGTTCAGGGTAAACTACCTTTGAAATTGGTAACAGAATATTGGGTAAGGATGTTGGCTTCAAGGTAGCCATCATTTAAAGAGTAGCGAGCGGGTTGAGAAAGTTTGCCTATAGATACACCCCACCTGAGCTTCAAGGAACGTAAACTTGAAGGTAAGCTGATATAGCAAGTAACGGCCGATGGCAAATCGAATGTGAAAATGTAAGCGGGTTGTCCCCGTGTTTCGGATATACTAAGGTCAACAGAGCTTTTGGTGTAATAACACACTTTCCCAATATTCTGTACCAACCATTTTTCGTTTCACACAAGTTGTGTGAACTTTTAGAAGGTTGTCAGTTTGTACATATCGAATGATTGGTATGAGTGCTGTATTCGTCAGCAGATGCTATCTGTTGCGGAAGCGCAGTTCAGGTTCACACGAACCCCCTCAGAGGATAGTCGTATTTTATTCTTCTCACACGCTTGACGTGACTAAAGAATACCGATAAGATACCTGTAGTAAGTAAAATAACAAAATATGGAAACGTGTCCGAGTCCGGCTTATGGTGCAATCCTGGAAAGATTGTGTAGCCCTTAAAGCTACCGCAGGTTCAAATCCTGTCGTTTCCGCAGACAAGACTTCCTAAGGCTAAACCAGCAATGGTTCCTCAAATTTGGAAGTTATTTAGAAGAAAGAGACCCTGAGAACATCAGGGTCTCTTTCTGTTTTAATGCTAGTATGTGGTTATGACATCATTGACAGGAAATTTCATCTGGGTTGACCACGAAAGTAAAACTATGGCAGCGGATGTAACACAAGGCACATTCACTGTGCAGTTGGATGATGAGCTTCTATGGGGTAATGAGTCTTTCGAGTGGACTTGGGTTGAGCTTCTGGAATGGTTGAATGAGAACTGGTCAACCCTGACCACAGATATTGAAGCATTCACTGAAACTGATGAGAATTTCCCTGAGTTCTACACTGAACATGATTTCCGTCATGCTTTACAGGGCGCACTCTCACCCTCTTTCGCAGTTTGGCACACAGGAGGTCTCGGTTACCTTCAAACAGCCTCAGGAACCCGTACAGTGCCTGTCAGCGTACTTCTAGGTTTCCTCAATGATGTGGGGGAGCAAATAATCGCTCGACTTATTGAAACTCATGTTGACGCAAGAGCTGAACATGCAATCCGTGATTGGGACACCAAACTGATTGTCGTTAGTTAAACTTGCACATCTGATACCCGCCAGAAAGTTCGTTAGGAACATGGAACAATCCAAATTCTAAGGAACCCTCATGCGAACTGCCATCTGTAAAGCAAAAGACCCAGCTAACTGCCGTTACCATGGAACGTCTTTCACGGAAGCTTACGCTAAGTTGGATGTTCAGTACAAAACTACAGGCGCTTTACCTAAAGTGCTGTTTGAAGCTCGCACCGTTACCCCTAAGATTGATAATGCAGAAGTTTTGGAATATGAAGGTTTTCACGAAATGGGCACCCAGTCTTTCGGTTTCGCGCCCTTCGTGGGTGAAGACGCGGATTTGACAGCATATGTTGAAATCCCCTACTTCGAAAGTCAAGCAGAAGAGAAAGCTGCTGTCGCTAAACTTCGTGATGAGGAAACTGACCCTGTAAAGAAAGCTCGTTATGACAGCATACTACAAGCGGTTTCCCGTAAAGATGCAGACGAGTACCTTCAAGCGAAAGAGAATGACGGTAAGAAAATTTGGGATGAAATTATGCGTTCCTCTGAATATGAGACAACGGTTGCAGAAGCTCACACCATTCACACTTACGGCAAAGCTGTTGACGCTCAAACAGATTTGAACCAAGCTGAAAAAGCTATTGTTCTTTGGGAATCTTTGAAGAAGCATGAAGGTCACGGTGTCATTGCTTTAGGTGAATTTGGTGATGTTTCCTACAAGAAGGTAGCTGCTGACACTTGGGAAATTTACGCACTGATGGCAGAACGCGAAGAGAATAAGTAACAGCATGTGAATAGGAATGGCTCCTGACAATATATCAGGAGCCATTCCTATTTGACTTTAAGTGTCCGAGGGGGTACATTAGAAGACATAACACAATATGGGGCTCGTAAAAGAAAGCATGAACTTCTGTGAGTGGTGTCACAGGAAGCGGCTTTTGAGGAAATGGTCAGAAATCACACCAAAGCTGACTAGTCAAGGTTCGACTCCTTGGGGCTCCACCATGTTTAGCCGAATAGCTTAATATCCAATACGACTGTCATTTATGAAGAGTTAGAGAGTTCGAAAGCTTGCACCTGATTTAGCCGAGGTAACGCTAAACCTGTTCCGTAAATCCAGCGGAATCCTTTGTATTCACGTATTCCGTATGAACCTAACTCCACTCCTGACTTCTTACCAACAATGTCAAAGGTTCCATCCCCAATGTCCTCCACTTTAGCTGTGGTTAGAGTGTTGAAGAAAGCTAATGCAGTGTCTCTAATTTTATGCATTCTTTCCACTGTGACATTCTCATTGTCAAACAGTTCTGTTTTCATGAAATATGGGGAATGGATTTCATCATGGTACTCATCTCGAAAGCATGGGCTTGTGGCTTGATAAGCGCCTTTCTCATCCCAGCCTTGGGCTTGCATTTGAATGAAGGAGTGCTCAGCAGATGACACGAGAACACCCCCGATGGTGTGGTAGAAAGCAACACCGGCTGGTGCTGTGGCTGCACTGTACTCCAAGTCAACAACCCATGGTACGGCAATGTCCGTGAAGCCATGTTCTGTGTAATAGTGTTGGGCTTTCCCAAGTAGACTGAAATCTAACTGTAATGGGCGTTGTGAGTCTCTCATTATGACCTTCTCCCTGAGGTGAATGCTCGTTTGGTTACTTCGCTCATTTTAATGAGGTCTGCAATCGTGGTATCAGGGTAGTGTGCTTCTAGGAAGCTCTGTACGGCACCCAGCAGGTCTGAGAGTTCAACCAAGGTCATAATACCTACGCCTTGCTCTTCGGCTTCGTAAGCCTCTAACAGCTCTTCGTAGATTTTGGAAAGTTCACCCACCTCCCCTTTGGGTATAAGGCGTTTATGGTAACCGGGATTTTCAACTAAATCTAACGATTCCAAAGGTGATGACATTTATTACCTTTCCATAGCAATGGGGCTTGTCGAGGTAATTAACCATATCACGAATTTAGAATGCACCCCAATATATTGTTATGGTGATAATTACCACCACTATAGGTAGTGGTCTAAATTCATTCATGCCGTTTTTACGATTATTAGACTAACCCATGGTAAAGTTCTATTTATGGATAAAGAATACACACATAGTGCGGTTTGGAGCGTTGAGGATAACGCTTGGGTTGCAACAGTGAAAGAGTTCCCTTCTTTATCTTGGGTGGAGAAGACAAAATTTGAGGCTTTACAAGGTTTAATTGTTCTGGTCGATAATGTTGTTGGAGATTTGCGCGCCAACGGCGAGCCAGTTCCACTGCCACAATAAATTGAATATGGTCTTATAGCTCAAGCGGTAAGAGCGGGGAGAGTGAAAGCTTCGGCAAGTAACCATAATATAAACATCCTGCGTTACAGGTTCGAAACCTGTTTTGACCACAGTACGGGTGAAGGTAAACCTGTGGGCGGCACGATTGACAGTTGTGAACCACCGCCAAGCTGAACGTACCTCCTGTCAGGGGTTGGGAAGCAAAACCTGCAAGAACGCGGTGATATTGACACAGAGCTTGAAAAAGCGACCCAGTACATCGTCCGATAACAGGAAGTTCGGTTGGTCGCTCTAATGATGAAACGATTAGTGGTTGTAACATCAGGAGTTAAACTATCTCGTCGCCTCTGAGATGAGACTGAAAAACAGAGGCACTAAAACTTTTATGAGGAACTGTTAGGCGGTTCCGTAAACTCGTAGACACAAAGGCATAGTCAAAATGAGACACCGGCATCTAACCTTCTCCGAAGAGCATGCTGCCTATGGTGTGCTACTTGATAGTTTTGATAACAAAGTTTTCATCCCCCTGCCTGTTTTACAGAAATTCTCCCTGGATGAAGACCCCACACTGCTAACCGAAGACATTATAAATGCACTCTGCGTGACCGGCTATGCAGAGTATGATGAAGCTGAAGAAATTATAATGACAGCAGAAGGCGATGAAGCCTTCATGTCGCTCTGGGACGAGTTCAAACACTTAGCTGACACAGACACCCCAGAAACGGCTGAAAGTGTCTTAGGGTGGGGTATAAGCGTCACCAGACGTGGTGTTACCCAGCACATCGGATACGAGAACTACAATGCAGCCGAAGCAGCCTACCATGACTGGGCAAGGGATGTTCCAGATGGCAAAGTCACCCTCATATCAAGAACCGAAACATACGGTGCATGGGTTCCAACTGCCATCAGTTAGGTATAACCACATAACCTGAACTTTGGAGACACAATGGCTAACCCATACCATGATGCTGACGGAAAATTTGCATCCCGTGACGAACTAGCTGCCAAAATTGATGCAGCGCAGAAAGCACAAAATTTTGAAGTTTACTACCGTGAACGTCGAAATTTGGATGAAATCGAAGAGAACTTAGCTAAAGAAAAAGCAAAAGAACAAGCAGAACTCGACGCTCAGACAAGAGTGCAAGCCACAGTCACCCGTATCCTATCCAGAGGTCGTTTAGGTGATGCTGCCGAAATCTACCGACTAGACAACCTATTCCTTGAAAAGCAAATTGCTGATGCGGAAGCCAAAGGTGACCCATTCCCAGCACAAATGGTCAGCATGTCAAGAAACAGCATCCGTCGCGCTTATGATCAGAATGATGACCATGGTGTGCGATTGCCTAAAGGAAATGTATTCCCTGACAGTGACCCTACCGAAGCAGAAGCATACAATGATCGGGTTGAGAAAGAAATCAGTGGAATTCAAAAGACTTTAGATGCTGAACCCGCTCGTAGTAGAGATGAATTGCATCCATCTGAACGCAGAAGGTTAGAGAACAAAGTGAAAGCTTTGAAAGAAGCAGCTAGTAAATGGAACACCATTACCGCTCATCCTAATATTAAAACAATGGCAGAAGCCCGCGAACAGTTCAGGTTCACAATGCGCCTTGCCACAGAGCGTGCGCAAGAACGAGCTCGTTACGGCGCTATTGAAGGTTATAATCTTGCAATCAGTTTTGAGAACAATATTATTATCGCAGATTAGTAATTCTGTTTGGGCCGCACCTGTATTTATGGAGTGTAGCCCAAACAGGACGATAGGAAACAAATATCAGCAAATGTTGACAGAACAGAAAACATATGCGATAATAATATAAGTAAAACAAATGGAGATGTGCCAGAGTCCGGTTTATCGGGTCACACTGCTAATGTGAAGTAGGGGAAACTCTACCGCAGGTTCGAATCCTGTCATCTCCGCCACATTGTAAGTAAACAATAAAATGTGCAGATAATTCAATAGTACGGCCCTATAGGATAGCGGTTATTCCACTTGATTCTCAGTCAAGATATCGCGGGTTCGAATCCCGCTAGGGTCACGGGTAGGCTGCTAACAAAGCCTGCATCAGGTAACCGTTTTATCATCGGGGTCTCCAAAAGATGTGAAAGTTAGCATTGCCGCCTTAGCTCATTTGGTAGAGCGTCATCTTGGTATGATGAAGGCGATGGGTTCGAATCCCATAGGTGGCTCGTAGTGTTCTTCTCTGTTAGAGAAGGAGCCTATTTTTCCTCATGGTGCAACAGCAGCATACACTGGGTAGCCAGTCAAAGGGATGCTGGTTCGAATCCAGCCAAGACCACCACATGGTTTTGTAGTATAATGGTAAATGCGCACCACATTGGGTGGTAAGAAGAGATGAGAGTGCAAATCTCTCTGAGGAAACAAAACTTCGGAAGGAAGAACAAGGACAATGCCTGAAACACAGAATGGTTTCCGTGATGAGTTCTTCTTTCTTAGCAACTTCTTTGCTTCGCCTGTAACTATCACATATGCGGGTGAGGATTTCACGTTCGCTACAGGTGAGCATATTTTTCAGGGAATGAAAGTCGCTGCAAGTGTGAACCCTGACCGGAACGTTCAGCTTCTCCGCCAGCTTGAAGCAGCCCCTACACCCGGTAAAGCAAAATATTGGGGTCGTAGCATCCGCATTGATGTTCCTTTATGGAACTCTATTGCCGAAAAATGTATGAAGCGTACAGTTCAGTTGAAATTTGACCAGAACCCTGAGTTACAGGATTTACTTGCTGCTACTGGTGGTATTGAGCTAGTTGAATATAACGACTGGGATGATAAGCTTTGGGGTAAGAATCAGGCTACTCGTGAAGGTCAGAATAAGTTGGGGAAAATCCTTATGGCTTATCGAGAGAATTTAGGAAAGAAATAATTATGGCATTGTTAACTGTTTACGGCGCATCCGATGACCTTGTTGAAATTAGTGGCATTAAAGGTGCTGATGAGTTCAACTGTAATGGTTCATGGGTTGGTGTTATTGAAGCGCCAGATGGTGACACCGCTTTACTGTATGTTGATTACAGGAATAACGGCTGCTGGACTGTTACTGTTGGTCGCTTCGAGGAAGATTATAAGCTTCCTACTTGGGCGGTTGTAATTAGCAGTAAAGATGAACTTTGTCGTTATTCCACTTATGCAGAAATTATTGTTCCTGATGGAACTACTGTAAAAGAACTCAGATAGTAATAAATATTCACCATTTAACACATTTTGAAAGGATGTGAAAGCCATGGCAAACAAAGTTTGTGGAACATGCAAAGCTCATCCTGTTCGCTTTTTCAAAGAATGTAACATTTGCCGCTCACAGTGGAGAGCATTCTATTCAGGTCAAACACCTGTGTCACCTATGATGCGGGCTATTGAAATTGAGAAGCAGGAACAGTTTCGGCAAGTCAGTTAAGTTCTGACACAAATAAGTGTGACCTCCTAAAGCTAGGAGGTCACACTTATTTAACTTTGAATAAAAGTGTTATCTTGCAATTCCATACATTTGGTAAGGCAGTGTCTTATCAGAAGCTTGCGTCCAGCGAGTTTCATTCAGATGTGGCATAGGTAAAGCATCATACTCATCCTGTTTATCAGCGAACATGGGATTCAGTGTGTTATGCGGCAAAAGCATATTAGGTGTGGAGAAAGTCACTCGAAGGAAAGTTCGGGGACCTGGAACAGTATGCAAAGGGGTTCTGTGAACTGCATAAGGGTCCATCAAATAGATGTGACCAGATTTTGTAGTATAAATGTTCTCTTCAGAAGCTTGTTTATCGAACTCCGTGAACAAACGTTCATGCGTGTCATCTAAATGTCCTACAAAGAATGGCTGTAAACAAAATTCTGTTCCAGGGTCAGTTGTTAGGATGTAAGAATGGGCTATGGTTTCCTTTTCAGGGAAGGAGCCTCCTTGCAAATCATCACCATGAAAACCGGGGAAACGATGAGTTTTACCTTCCTCAATTTCTCTTGTGTCATGAGTGATATGAGCTACCTGACTAATGTAGTTAGGGTTATGGCATTTATCATACGTGAATATTCTGTGTAGAATACTTCGAATTGGGGTCAGCTCTTCTGGAATGTGGATTTCTTCACTGTCCCACCACTTCAGCGGCATGCGTAAGGTGTTCGGAACTGACTGTATACTGGTAACGTCCGCTATACCTAAATCTATAGGAAGGCGAGGGTTGGTGTATTTTCTTGGCTCGAAAGGCTCTAACATGTCCGTGTAGGTTGGAGACAGAGGCTGCACTTTAGGATACCAACGGTCAGGCGCTATCAAAACTTTACCTACGGTCAAAGGAGTGTTCTGGAAAGTTCCTATATCCTGTGTTGCCTGTTTGCGTTCCTGTTGAATGATTTCTTCATCAACCAGTTTGGTTTCAGAAACTTCTAACTTACCCGTCAGACCGTAGTAGTCGTAGTGAACATCTTGGTCAGGAGCTCTCAACCAGTCTCGAATGTCTAGTTTGAATGCAGGGCGTTCCTGTTCCAGCATCGGGTTCAAAGTATTGTGTTCAATGGGTAACGGAGCGTTAGCCACAGTTATTCTAATGAACCCACGGTGAGTGGCTTCTGTGATGGTGGGGGTTCGGTGAACCATGTAAGCATCCATAAGGTACAAATGGTTGGGTATGCCCCTGTAAATGTTCACATCTCGTGCTTGCTGGTCGAAAGCTTTGAAGAAGTTGGTGATGTCTTCATCATAATGTTTGATGAAGAAAGGTTGCAAGCAGAACTCAGTTGGGTTGTTGGTGGCGATGATGTAAGAGTGTTCAGCTAACTGCTTCTCTTTGAATTTTCCACCCTGTAAACCATCAACATGCCAACCGGGAAAGCGTTGTGTTGTGGCTGCTTCCACAAAACCGTAGTCTGTGGTGATGTGAACTTCACAGTGTTCAAACTGGTCGTTTATCATCCGTTCATATTCAAGAACCTGTTTGATGAAATCAGAAATTTCTTGCAACTCATCGGGGATGTAAACATTGAGTTCATCCACTGGCTTAATTGTCATACGAAGAATTCTTGGTAATCTTGCTACTACATCAATATCAAAATATCCTAGGTCAACAGGTAGGCGTGGGGAGGTGTAATGGTCAAAAGAGAAAGGGCTTGTTAGGTGTGTGTAGACGGGTGACCATGATTGCGCTTTCGGCATCCAAACATCTCTGACTTCGGCTGTTTCGCCGGTTGAACTGATGTTGGCAGCATCATATTTAATGTTGTCAACTGTTTTATTCGAGTCAGGGGTGTAAGCCATCTTTTATCCTTAGGTTTTGAACTATTTCTAAATCCTAACAGTATTTTTTGTCAAACTAACGAAAAATGTATTTGTGCTTCCCACAAGTTGGGGTAAGAAATATTTGGCTTTAGGATGAGGAACTTGCTGTTGTATCAAGGATATCAGATGGGTAACGTTAGGTATTCTTCATGACTACACAGCATGCGGATATTTCCGCCCAAAAGCATGTTGCTAAAACAGGCGCTAGGGCAGGACAATGGGTGACGTGTGGTGCGGCAACTCGTTGTCGTAATGGCGGTATGCATATTTCTGCGGAGCAGCTCTCCATCACACAGCACTGGCTGGCTTTACAGAACATCAAGAAGCCTCTAAAACAGCTTACACTCACTGATGTGGAACGTTTTCGCAAAGCTGAAGCGGACGGTTATGATAATAGTGAAGAAGCTCAAATGTTATTGCAACAGAATAGCGATACGAGAACCTTTAAAATTAGTCTGATGTCAGAAGCTGATTGGGATTACATCATAGCTTATGCTGATGAGAAAGACATTATCTCTTCCTCAGGTGAAGATAAAAATGGTTTACCTGTAATAACTTTCGCAGGTAACATTGAACACAGTAAAAACATTGAAACAATGGTCACCGCAGTCCAAGTTATGGGTTCGGAGAAATTTGCTGATGAAGTTCATCGGCGGATGAATGTGAAGCAGCTTGCTGAGGAAACCTATGCACCAACACAAGCGGTGCTGAATGTTGATGACTTCAAACGCATTTATGTTATAGCTCGTCAACATCTTGTGAAAGTTAATTTCAGTTCTTATGAAATTCAACGAACGGGGATACTGGGGTTATATGGTGACCAAGTTGTTGTTGTTTCAGGGTTGGAGATAACAGGTCATCCGAAAGATGTTGAAGCTGCTGTGAAATCTTTAAACTTTCAGGCTTTTTCCACAACATAAGTTTGCAGTCGAACAGATAATGTGTTAGACTTTCAATATTGGTGCAGTTAGTCCCTGTGTCAAGATGCTGTAGCCCAATATGAGCTCAAGGTAATGAGGACTAAAAACATTATCCAGAGTGAGAGGCGGCGGGTATTGAGCCCGCTAAAGTGTAGGTGCAAATCCTTCCAGTATCACAAATTTGACATGGAGAGTAATCTTCTGTTAGAATAACAATGTACGTTGAATGAAGATGACTGTACATAGTCTTCATGAAAGCGTTGACAAAAGAAAATAACTAAAGACTAAATGTGCGTGGTATGCGCTCAGGGATTAATGCCTTGAATCCGCCTCTGTCAGCCGATTAGTTTGGTTATTAGATTTTGTTGGAGTAATGTGCGTGGTATGCGCTTGGAGCTGAGTTTCCAAACCGCCTCTGTCAGTCAGAACTCCCACAAATGGTCCTATAGCTTAGTACGGCTCAAAGCGCCACCCTGTCACGGTGGAGATCACGGGTTCAAATCCCGTTAGGATCGCAAAAGAAAACCTTCGGGTTCTCTTGTTAGTGGAATATTAGTCAGCGTAAGCTGGTTATATCCTGCTAACGGCAGCTATGCCTCTTCGGTTGGGGAACTGAGGGAAAATGGTTGAGTGTAAAAGTTCTATATAAGCCAGAAAGTGCTTATATAGTCCCCAGCTTTTGCGCAAGAGGGTTACATTATCCAAAAAACAGGGATAATGTACCACATTTGGCTTTGTAGCTCAGTTGGTTAGAGCGCTACCCTGTCACGGTAGAGGTCGCGGGTTCGAGTCCCGTCAAGGTCGCAGAAGTTAGAACGGATGTTCTATAACAATAAATAAAAAGTTTGCCTCTATCGTTCAACGGCTAGGACGCAGGATTCATATCCCTGTAATGTAAGTTCAATTCTTACTAGAGGTACAGAAATAATTTAAGATTGCCCTGATATTTCAAAGGCTAGAATTTTACCTTGGTAAGGTAGCGATGCGAGTTCGATTCTCGCTCAGGGCTCAAAGAAACAATAAGATAATTGAGCTAACAAGCTCAAATGTGATACTGTTTCTTAGTAAACGTTGCTTGGTTTACTTCCATCCCACAGTTATTCGGGAGTGAACCAAGCTTCTTTATGTAAAAAGAAAAAGTATCAACATTTTTTAGCTAAAATTTGACACTGGCAGATAAACCTGTTAGAATAAAAACATAACAACAAAATAAGGGCCTCTAGCTCATCAGGTTAGAGCAGCAGACTTTTAATCTGCGGGTGCTCGGTTCGAGTCCGAGGGGGCCTACCCATATAATTCAATATAGTAAAAGCAATTGTTTCATAAAGTTGCTATGGCCCGTTGGTGTAGCGGTTAACATCCCTGACTTTCAATCAGGTGACGAGGAGTTCGAGTCTCCTACGGGCTACAAAGTAATTAAATATAGTCTTATAAGCTTCGGTATGTTTTGCGACTGTCGGGGGAAGGTGAGATGTCAGAGTTCGCAAAAACTGGTGGCATCCTTGACAACGGGAGTTCTGGTAAAGGGCTCCTTAAAAACACCTGTTTGCCTGTTTAACTCAGTTGGTCAGAGTATCTCCTTTACACGGAGAGAGTCGGGGGTTCGAATCCCTCAACAGGCACAGTAGGGTTGCAGCAAGGGCACCAAAAAGTGTATCCGGTTGCAAACTATGCGGGTCATCTTGGCAAAGATGATTACTCTCTGGTGTTAGCCCGTGAAGTCCAGAGGAGACTGTTTCCAGTTGGTTGCCACCGACTGTCTAGTTTCGGGTGTAGGAGATGGGAAGCTTATCCTACTTACCCAACACAGTAACCGTTCTGATGATTGCCTTCGGGCGGACTGAGGAGCGGTTTTGTGTTTGCCCCCATATTTCAACGGCCAGAATACGTCTTTCGTAAAGATGCGATGTGAGTTCGATTCTCACTGGGGGCTCCGTTATTGGAATTGCTTCCGATAATGACATAGTTAGCCTTCGTAGCTCAGCGGAAGAGCATCTCACTACGGATGAGAGGGTCGGGAGTTCGAATCTCTCCGGGGGCACGCAATGTTTGTAGGTATATCATTGGTCGATAAGCTAGCACCACCCTGTATGGGCGATCAACAAATCTTCATGAGGCGGAACCTTTTGGTTCCGCCTCATTTTTGTTTCACCTGAATTGATTTTGCGGCGGTGTTCTGATAAGCTGGATGAAACTATTGAGTATTGGATTGTAGAAATGAAGCTTTCAGAGGAACTGGTGTGGCGTGGTTTGATGAACCAGCACACGTTCGATGACGTGTCCGTTATTGACGGTGCGCCTCTGAAATTCTACTGGGGTGTTGACCCTAGCGCTGACAGCATGACAATCGGTAACCTCGCTTCTGCGATGCTTGTGAAGCATTTCATGCGTGCTGGTCATGAAGCAGTTCTTCTTGTTGGTGGCGCTACTGGTCTTATTGGTGACCCTGACGGTAAAGCTGATGAGCGTAATCTAAAAACTCGTGATGAGGTTGAGAAGAATAAGGCCGCTATTACAGGTCAGTACGCTCAGGTTTTCAGTGGTGATGCTTTTACTGTTGTTGATAATTTTGCTTGGTTCAAAGACATCAACTTCATTGAGTTCCTGATGACTGTTGGTAAGCATGTGCCGCTCAGCCAGATGGTTTCGCGGAAGTTTGTTCAGAACCGTCTGGAAACCACTGGTATCAGTTTCGCTGAGTTCTCCTACTCCCTCATCCAAGCATTCGACTTCCTTCATCTTTTCCGTGAGCATGATGTTACTTTGCAGTTGTGCGGTAGTGACCAGTGGGGTAACAGTACCGCTGGGGCTAGCCTTATCCGTAAGATGGAGGGTGCGGAAGCTCATGTGTTCACAACTCCGCTTGTGGTCAATAAGTCTACTGGTGTTAAGTTCGGTAAGAGTGAGGGTGGAGCTATCTGGTTGGACGCGAAGAAGACTAGCGTTTTCAAGTTCTTCCAGTTCTGGCTGAATGTTACTGATGATTCTGTCATTGACTTTTTGAAGATTTTCACAATGCTTGACCGTTCTGAGATTGAAGACCTTGAAGCTGAGGTTGCTAATAATCCGGCTGGACGGGTCGCGCAGAAACGACTGGCTTTTGAGGTAACTAAACTGGTTCATGGTGAACAGAAAACTTTGAATATTGTTGAGGTCACCGCTGTTCTTTTTGGTCAGCAGACTGTTGTTTCCTTGAATGAAGATGCTTTAGCTTCTTTGATTGCAGAAGTAGGTTCCGTTAGTACAGGTTCGGCGCTTTCTAAGGCACTTGTTGACAGTAAACTTGCTTCTAGCCTGACGGAAGCCCGCCGTCTTATTAAAGATGGTGGTATCTCCATTGATGGCAAAAAGACTTTCAGTGATGAGGTAGTATCTGAGCTTTGCGTGTTGAAACGCGGGAAGAACCGTTTTATTGTTGTAGTTTAGGGAGTTCTGGCGCGACATAGCTGTTAGTCATATAACATGACTTCAACAGTGTGTCGCGCCAGAACTCCTTCTTTATGCCGAGTTCATGGCATTCCCCATCCCTCTCTTTCCAGTTCTGTTGTTAAAGCAGAAATGAAAGCTTTGAAGGGTGAGATGAAGACTCTTATTCATGCCGGTAAATCTGAGGAAGCTAAACTAGCTGAATCGGCTTATATGCAGAAACTTTATCGTTTAGCAGCGCTTGAACCTAAGGCTAGATTTCGCCGTAAATTCAAATGGGATGACCTTGTGGGTATCGGGGAACAAATGTCTGCAATGGAACAGGAAGTCGCAGACTATAAACTTGAAGCTTTGAAGCAGATACTGGGTGAAGATTCTATTGAATATAAAACTTACGTCCGTGATGTTGTAAAAGAGTTGGGTGAAAACTCTGAGGGGTTTGATGTATTTGACATGCAGACCATTGAACCTGACCAGCCTTTCTATGAGTGGAAGCAAGCTATCAACGCTGAGGTTATAAAGAAAGCGGAAGTTTACGCGCAACAATCCGGTGCTGATGGGGTTGTTGTGGTTCAGAAAAGTAAATATATTTGGAAAGCCGTACCTTACAAACTAAAGCCGGGTCAAATTACGGTTGCCGCAAAAGAAAGCGTAATGAACAGTGAGCGTTTTCTTTCTGCGTCAAATGAGATTGATAAAGTTACGATGAGCATGCGAAAAGGTAAACCTTCCCGTATAGTTGAATAGTTTTACGGTTAGATATCTCCCATGACTAATTCTCGCTGCCGTTCCAAAGTTCCTGCTTTCTGCCGCATACATGGTGAACCTCATCCTTTAATTTCTGTCGTACAGGTGCGCGCGGAAATTCGTAAGATGCAGAAGCAAGAACAAGCGGCAGCTCTTTCTGGCGGTATCTCTAATTTGTTGGCATTCCGAACCAAAAAGGTGGCGTTGGAGCGCAGGTTATTAGCTCTGACACCTATACGTCAGCATAGAAGGCTGAAAGTTTCCTTACCTGAGAATGACAGATATATTGGGCAGGCTGAGATGCAAGCTCAGGTTCAGAAGGAGATTGCATCCTATAAGAAGAATGTTTTGAAGAATATTCTGGGTGAGAATTCTGTAGAATATAAAGCTTATGCCACAGATGTTCGCACAAGCTTGGCTTCTAATCGTGTTGGTTTCACTAAATTCACTTACATGCTATCTGATGATTTGACTAGCGGGGTGGAACCAGAATTTTATGCTAACTCCGATCAGCGTACTGAACGTGGTGAAGCTATCCAGAAAGCGCGGGATTATGTAGCTAAGGGTAAAGCGGATGGGTTTGTTGAATACCAGACAGGTATTTATACTGTTGAGTACATTCCGTATCGCTTAAAGCATGACCAGTTAACGGTCGAGAAGAAAGCTGAAATTCTTGCACGACCACATGTTCAGCAGGCAATAAAATCTGTTGATAAAGCTGTTGAGCTTATTCGCCATGGTAAAACTCGTAGTATCTCTGAATAAATCCTAAACTTCCTGTACATAAGCAGATAAGTGTGTTAGAGTTAAAACTGTTGGGTCAAGCGTCTGAGTACACATACAAATACCTTTGTAGAGTGTGACGGTCCTTTGGTCTAAATGTTACGGTAGAAGCGCGGTAACTGTTCAAGGGTGTGGCTGAGTCTGCTACTTACCTCGGTGAACAACTCCGGTAGGAGGATTAAAATTCAAGGTATGGAATTTTAGTCAACAAACCGATAGAATAAAAGTATGACAGTCAACGATAAGACTACAAAAGAGCTCCTAAACGATCAGAATTATTATCTGGAGAGGTTAGAAGCTGGTGTTCGATCAATTTTCGAAAGGAAAATGATTGAGCGGAAACTTTTGGAAGTTTCATCAGAAATAGCTGTAAGAGATAATTCTCTAACAGCCGTCGCGGGGTAGAGCAGTTCGGTAGCTCGCCAGGCTCATAATCTGGAAGTCGTGTGGTTCAAATCCCACCCCCGCAACTCAATAACTAAATAAAAGTAAGTAAGCGGGTATAGCTCAGTTGGTTAGAGCGCGTCACTGATAATGCCGAGGTCCTCAGTTCAAGTCTGAGTATCCGCACTTGCGCGGTAGAGAAGTTCGGTCATCTCGTAAGTCTCATAAACTTGAAATCGTGGGTTCGAATCCCACCTGCGCGTCCAACAAAAACACACCCCCAGTAAGGGGGTTTTTATGGTTAACGACTTCATAAAACCGATAGAAATGTCGTATGCTAATGATAGACTTCACCTGTAAGTCCACCCGCTCAAAACTTAGCAAAGGAGCTATAAATTGAACACCTTGAAGTCCACTGACGGTCGTTATGAAATCCACTACCATGAAGACTTGACTGGTTATGTTCAGATTGTTGAGTATGCAGGATTTGCTCCCCGAGTTGAGGTTCGTCGTTCAGAACTTCCTTGCGAGATGCTTTCCATGCTGATGGACAAGCTTCTTTTCGGGGCAACCAGCACTGGCTCTATCATGACGGTAGAGCCATCCCCTGCTGTTCTCACGCCAGTTTTCACCTCCTAACTGGATTCTTCCTATATCATAGGGTTATGAGTGACTATGAAAAGGTTATCGCAGGGTTAACCATATTCCAAAGACACATCAAGTCCCCCGGCGAGGCTTGGTTTTACACAAACCATGACGAAATTCGAGCAGGAGATTCCGATACTGTTACTGCGGAAGAGAAAGCTGAACTAGCTGAACTCGGTTGGCATGATTATGGTGAAGGTGGTTTCACTTTCTTTATTTGACTTTTAAAAGCACTTATGTTAGACTTATAACATACGCCCCCTTAGCTCAACGGTAGAGCATCTGTCTTGTAAACAGAAGGTTGTGATCTCGGAATTCACAGGGGGCTCCACATAAAAAGGAACTCATATCATGGCTCGTTTCAAAATTGCTGTAGGTGACTGGTCTGGTGACGGTCACGGCAAGTCTGATGATTACACTGTTGAAGTTCCTGATAAGTTCACGACAGAAATTCTGGGAGCTAACTTTGAGAAGAATGTTGCTGATTTTGGCTTCGGACCTTCTGACTTCGCATACAAATATGATGACAGCACCTGTTCGCCAGAAAAGTTTGAAGTTCTACGCGATAAAGGCTTCTTCGACCTGAACTATGACCCTAATGATTATGATGATGACTTTGACGGCATCTTCTGGGAGCAGTCCACTAAAGGTGACTATTTTGTTGGAGAGCCAGAAGTTATGGCAAAGATTGTTATGTTCTACTTCGGCTACGGGCTTGAAGATTTCTCTTGGGAGTTTGTAGGCGAGGATATCCCTTACCTGTTGGGGCATTACTCACAGGTGACTAAAACAACCAGTGTTGGTTACGGTCTGTACTACTAAGACAGTTCCGTACTGAGTGTTTCACCATCAGTAAAAGTAATGTCAGCGAAATCTGTATCGTTTGTGCTGATTGTAGCGTTACGTAAATGAACATAATCATGCACACTTTGAATAGGGTCATAAAGTGTTCTGGAAATACCTTTACGTAAATCCATGACATCCATGAAAGTGTCAGCATTTACATCAGGTAGATCGAGGTCGTCTTCGATGAGGATGCAAAGTTTATTTTTACTATCTGTTGGTAACCAGATAACTGGTTTTCTTCCGCCATATACAGCAGAGGTGATGATGTTATATTTTTCGACCTGCTCTTCTGTAGCGAAACGGTCAGGGATGGTTAGTTCGTCAAACCCATATTTTTCACCATACCGTCGAATGTTGTTCGCTCTCCGTGTAAGTAAAGCATTGAAGTTCTCGTTCGCCCAAGCCCATGTCCATGTCTCCGTTTCCAAAGCGTAGGAACCTATAGGACTGAAACGCAGTACCTCAACCTGTTCACCGTTCTTATCAAAAAGTTTTAGAAATGGTTCATCGTTATCTATTTGCGCAACCCAATGACCATCATTTTTAGTGTAATGGTCTATGAACTCTTGAATGGATAATCGCCATTCAAGGTTCGCCATTAGATAACCAGTTATCTGGCGATGTAATGGGTCGGATGGAGGCTGGTTCACAAAGGAAGCTATCGGAATGCAACAGGTTAAGAAAAAACCTGTGACCGTCATATTCTCATGTAAACTATAATTATGCTTACCGACTTCTTCGAAAAACTTACTGATATTCCTCATGCCCCTCTGCAAGATGAGGAAGTTTATGTTTATTATGACGGGCCGCGTTTAGGAACATTGAAAACTGTCAATGAGAACTTATTCTACCTGTACTCAAGTATTGAAGAGAATGATGGGGAAGGCTATGCTTTTCTTTTCGTACTCCTCACTACAGAGCGGTTAGGGTTACTACGTTCAGGCGAAATCAGCTTGTACAATATTTTCAAAGAAGCAGATGCAGGGAATGTGTTTCGCGTATCTGATGTTGAACACTCTACGGGATGGCAACTTCAAGTAACTTCAGTGATTCCTGCCTTAATCGAAGATGATGACTTAGCGACACCTGGATTATATTTGTTCGATGGAATAATTATGCCGAAATAACGTGAATTCTTGCAGATAATCTTTCGGTTGGTACTGTAACCTGTGCTAACATCGTAAAGTTGCTTTTCGTTCACAAGAGGAAAAGCTCAAATCTAACAAGAAAGCGGAGAACACTATGTGGTTCCAGAAGAAAAAGGATGATGCTGAACAGCAGCACATGTCATCAGAACAACGTCAAGAAATGCAGCAGGCGCAGGTAGCGCGTGAGGCACACAAAGCAGCATCTTTCAGCACCCCTATGACTTTCAGGTAAAGGCTCTACTGTAGGATAATTCCACCTCATCTGGGGTGGAATTTCTGTTTTAACTGAGAAGTGTTCTAACCGATAGTTTTCTTATGACCGATCAGAATTCTTACCAGCAGCAGCCTTCCCAACCGCAACCCCTGCACGGTCAACCGATCATGCCTCCTAACCCTTATGGTCAGGCTCCTCAGCACTACGGACAACCCCAATATCAGTACCCACCGCAGCCACAATATTATGGTCAACCTCAACCTGTACAGAAAAGCAATACTGGTTTAAAAATAGGACTTATTGTAGGAGGGATAGTAATTTTTGTTGCAGCTACACTAACCATTATTGCTGTCGTATATGTGCTTTATGTTTTTGGTGCTATTGCGGAAGGAACAACTGGCAAAAATCCTTACACTGGTGAGGAGACTAGTAACAGTTTACAAAGTCCACATCAAGACAAACTACTGCTAAACAATGCATCTGGTGAAGCTGAATTCTTGCTTTAAGGAACCTGTTCCTGACCGATAGCTGAGATATGACAAACCTGCCTCCATACAGCCAACAGCCTTTTGATCCGAACCAGCCGCCACAAGGCTACCAAGGGCAAAATTATCAGCAAGGGCAGCAGTTTCAGCAGCCTTATCAACCCCAACCTAAGAAAACGAACACAGTTCTGATAGTTGTTCTCATTGCTGTTATAGGGATTCCTCTTCTTGCAGGTTTAGGGTTCTTTCTTCTCGCAGCAACCGGAGCACTTGCCATCCTTGACCCCTCCATTAAAGAACCTACTGAGAACAGCGCTCCTATAGATGATGCTTCTGCGCTCAGTTACGTTTATGGAGAAACTGCACCTGAACGAATTATTGGTGTTGACGTATCAGGTTTACGTACAGATTTAGGGTTTGATTTAGTCACTAACGGTAACACTGCTTATACTTCCCCAACATCAAGCTGCATCATTGGAGTGACTTCTGGTTACGCACCAGATGAATATGTGGGAACTGGTGATGATGAAAAAGCTACTTTAGATTTGCTAGAATATTACTCAGGTAAAGATTTTGATGCAACAAAAGTCACTGACCGCACTTTCGTTTATAAAGGCGAAAATAATGTAACTGGTGCTGCTCCTGTCAAATATCTTGAAACCGAAATTCAAAGTCAAGGTGAAAAACGATATGCAGGAGTGCAAGCTCGCATCATCACAGGAGGCGGAGGACAAGCCATCACCATCCTCACTTCCTGCGCCACCCAAGACGAGTTAGATGAAGTGCAAGCTTACCTTGAAACCAGCGCACCATTCTGGGCAACGGAGTCCAAATACTAATGACAAACACTCTAAGCCTCATAGAGGCACTCAAAGACGCTGATGGGGTTGTCCGCTTCGGAGATAACCTGCCTGCCTTAGAAGCCCTTCCAGACGCTTCTATCAACCTAATCTACATTGACCCGCCATTCAATACTGGCAAACAGCAGACCCGTCAGCAAATAAAAACTGTTCAATCTGAAACGGGGAACCGTATCGGATTCAAAGGTAAAAGCTATGACACCATCAAAGGTGAAATGCTCGGATATAATGACAGCTTTGAAGACTTCTGGGCGTTCCTCGAACCTCGCCTCCTAGAAGCATGGAGGGTACTCAAACCAAACGGCGCACTCTACTTGCATTTAGATTACAGAGAAGCACACTACGCTAAAGTATTCATGGACTTCCTCTTCGGCAGAGATAACTTCCTCAACGAGCTCATCTGGGCCTACGACTACGGCGCGAAATCCAAATCACGCTGGCCAGCCAAACATGACACCATACTCGTTTATGTGAAAGACATCAACAACTACGTATTCAACAACGAAGATGTTGACCGTGAACCCTACATGGCACCCGGACTAGTAACCCCAGAAAAAGCAGAACGTGGTAAAGCACCAACAGATGTCTGGTGGCACACAATTGTTTCCCCCATGGGAAAAGAGAAAACTGGTTACCCGACACAAAAACCAGTCGGAATCCTTCGCCGCATCATCCAAGCATCATCCAACAAAGGAGATGTTGTTTTAGATTTCTTCGGTGGTAGCGGAACAACAGGTGAAGCAGCATTAACACTAGAACGCAAATTCATACTTATGGACCAGAACCCGCAGTCCATAACTGTTATGGAAAAACGTTTCGCAGGTAAAAAAGTCAAATACATTAACGACTAAAAACTAGCCGCACTAGACAGACTATGCTATAGTTTAACTTATGCACGGCGTAAGCTATCGCATAAGTTATAAATGTTTAAAGCAGGGAAGTTCCTGCCAGATAGATAATAAGTGTGGTTCGAAAGAAATCAGCACCGTGGTAGCTCCACAAGGACTGAAAGTAGATTGAACCGTCAGGACAAGCATGAACTACGAAATAATGAGTGGCCTGACCGTTTGAGTAAGCTGACTGGGTAATTCGTAAGACCTAGGCTGTGGCTAGACAACGTAAAAGAGAAGCAAACCGACATTTGGTGTAATTGGCAGCACGCGAGGCATGAGGCGAGAGCCACCTCGTAGTACAAGTTCGAGTCTTGTGATGTCACCAAAAGAAAGACCTTCGCCAGTAACCGATAGTTACATATGGCGAAGGTCTTTTTCATAAGCTCACCCTTCACCCAACGATGGCCTTCCCGCGCACTAAAAGGAAAGCACCAATGCACACTCAAACATGGGGAAATAAACGCAACCCTGTCGCCGTACTCATACACGGACTCGCCTCCTCATCCCACGCATGGGAAAATATTGCACCCAAACTCGCAGCACAAGGCTACCATGTCATCGCCCCCGACCTGCCCGGTCACGGACAAACAGGACCACACAGTAAATACACTGTCGAGACTATGGCAGCAGCGGTTCACGCCACCATTGGAGACCGAAAAGTAGACCTGCTTGTAGGACATTCACTAGGAGGGCTAATCTCCATCCTCCTCAACGAAAAACTAAACCCGCGCAAACTTGCACTTCTAGACCCAGTAATCTGGCTCCCACCAACCCGCCTGTTCGTAACCACAACACAGAACGTAATCAAAAATGCTGTCCTAGACATCAAAGGTAAACACGCTAGAAAGCGACCAGCATGGCAGACCCTCCTGTTCGAGAAAGAACTCCTCAACTACAAAAATTGGGATGCCACTTCCTCCAAAGCTTTAGAAGCCCGCCCAAAGATAGTCAAAAACGTGTTCTCCCAAGGTACAGGTGAAAACATTCTCGTACTCCGCGTCAAAAACTCCTACATAACACCAGCAAGCCTCCCCAAACGCTATAAAGACAAACTTGTGTTCCGTTACATGAGCGGGGTAGGGCACAACGTCCACCAAGAGAAGCCAAACGAAGTTTACAACATGCTCAAAGAGTTCGTGGGCGAGCTACCATACGTCAACAGGAACTTATTCAAACGTGTACAACAATGGATACAAGGAATACCAGCATACTTACGTGAAAGAAAACTAGTAACAATCTGATTTGACACAGATAATAAGAATGTGTTATAGTTACTGAGTAGCACCATATGGGCCTGTATTCCAGCGGCAGAGAAGACCGACTTAAAATCGGTACAGCGTGGGTTCGAATCCCACCAGGCCTACTTATTAAAGAAATCCCTGAAAATGCTAAATTTCAGGGATTTCTTTGTTTTCGAACCCTTAAAAAGGTAAACGTGCTAAGATTGAAACATGACAAAATATAATCATACTGCAGATGATTACAAACAGGCTGTGGAAAAGGCTTTTTCTATTGCTGGTGTATGTCGCAATTTAGGTATTATTGCCGCTGGTGGAAACTACGCCAGTGTAAAACGGCACATTGAAGAGTATGATATTGATACTTCTCATTTTACTGGTGCAGGTTGGCGCAAAGGGCAGTTTATAGCAAGTTCCACTAGCAAATCTGCCATAAAAAGCCGTCTCATCATTGAACGTGGTCATCAATGCCAGAAATGTAATAGAACTAAATGGTTTGATGAAGATATAACATTAGAACTGGAACACGTAGACGGTAACAATTCAAATAACGTGGAAGAGAACCTTTTACTTCTCTGCCCTAATTGCCATTCGCTTACTCCCACTTGGAGACGCGCTAAAAGTAGTTTCGAAGATAATCCACGCCTCATCTGTCCTGCATGTTCGGGACCCAAGACCGCTAAAGCAGCTTCCTGCATCAAATGTAAAAATCCTAAGAAGAGCGAATTGGCAAAACCAACCCGTCCTTATACAAAGAAAAGTTATGAACCTCGGTTTTGTACTTGTGGGGTTGAAATATCTGCAAAAGCAAATCAATGTACTGATTGTGCGCATAATAATCAAGAAAAGACCGATTGGCCTGCTTTGGAAGTCCTTGTAACCATGTTACGGTCTTCTTCTTTTGTCGCCGTAGGTAAGGAGCTCAAAGTTTCTGATAATGCTGTTCGTAATCGTTTGAGAAATCGTGGTATTGACCCTAAGACTTTGGAGAAGCTCTGATGTGGGATGAGGATGTTCGTAAGTTCTTGTTTGAGAATGATGTGCAGGACATGTCTCTTATTCTGAATTCTCATATTCATGCGGCTCGTGAGTTCATTGCTCTTTGTCAACGAGAGGGTAACACTGCTCATATCCCGATTTGGGTGGTGAAGGTTGCTTTCTGTAATGTTTCTCCTTATCGTGGCGGGTTTGACCCGAAAGCGCTGGTACGTTGAGTCCTGTAAAATTGTTTAGTTTTCGATTTGACTTTCCTGTTTTTGTGTGTTAGTCTGTAATTAATCGTTGAAGCCCTGCAAAGGGTTTGATGTGTGGACAGGTTCAACTCCTGTTACTCCCGTAGCGCTGCGTGGGGATGGGTTCACAGATTTCGGCGGGGAGCCTGAGTGGTTCGTTGGGGTTGCAAACCTGATGTTCTTACTCAGGCTTCCTTATTTAAAGCTGTATCTATGGTATGCTTTGAGGATGACTGATAAGCATTTTATGAAGTTAGATTACCTGCTTGCGATGTACCGCCCTGTGTACCCTTCTTCTGGTTTGTGGGCGGAGACTTTGCAGGGAATGTTGGATGACCCTTCTGAGAAGGCTATTGTTGATGAGCTTGTTGCTGTGTTGTTATCCGGCAAGGGTTTGCGTGAGCCTGTGGTTGTGGGGGTTGGTGAGTTCTTCCGGTTCCCTGAGGATGAGGCTGATGACAAGGATGGTGTTGAGGAGTTAGCTGTTGTGAACGGCACTCATCGTGTTTGCGCCCACATGTTGTCTGGTGTTGAGGATGTGTTTGTTGTCCGTTCGGAGGATCTGCCTGAGTTTGTGGACACGGAAACTGGGGTGGAAACTGTGGTTACTCTTTCCGAAAAAATTGCAAATGAGGAGGAGCATGATGACGTGTTCGGTTGGTTGCGTTCTTTCCCGTTGAATGATGATGTGTGGATGGAATCCTCTTTGGGTTCTTCTGGTCGGGATGTTTTTACGATGTTCTGGGGCGAGTATGTGACTATGGAGGATGCGTTGGTTGTGGAGTTGGAAGCCAAAGTCCGCAGTTTGTTTGTTGAGCATGGTTTGGGTGAGAAAGTTCTGTCAGTTGAGACAAGAGTTTTTCGCTGGGATGAGAACGACTGAGGTTTATAACCGATATGTCTTATTGTCGTTGAAAGGACTTTTAACATGCAGGTAGATATTCGCCATTCCCCATCCTATGCTTTAGGTAGACTTGCTTTAGCTCCGGGTGAGACCATTAATGTTGAAGCTGGCGCTATGGCTATGCATTCTTCTGGTATTCAAATTGAATCTAAGATGGAGGGTGGACTTTTCAATGCAGCGAAGCGTGCTCTATTGTCTGGTGACAGTTTCTTCGTTTCTAAGTTCACCGCTCCTCAGCATGGTGGTTGGGTTGATGTTGCTCCTGTCATCCCCGGTGACATTGTTTCTGTGACTTTGGACCCTGCTAACCCTCCCCTTATTCTTACCCGTGGTGTCTGGCTAGCTTCTGAGTTGGGTGTTCAGTTAGACCCTAAGTTCGGTAACGCTGGTTCCATTTTCGGTGGTGAAGGTTTGTTCTTGGTTCGCGCTTGGGGTCAAGGTCAGATTGTTCTGACTGCTTATGGTGCTTTGGATGTTCATTCTTTGAAAGCTGGTGAAGGTTTCACGGTTGACACTGGGCATCTTGTTGCTTATGAAGAGTCTGTTCGTGTGAGTGTTCGTAAGGCAGCTACTGGCTTCTTGAACACTTTGAAGTCTGGTGAAGGTCTTGTTATGGACTTGCAGGGCCCTGGGGATGTCATTACTCAGTCTCGCAACCCTGCTGCTTTCACTTCTTGGATTGTTTCTCAGGTTCCTTCCCGCTAAGAAAGAGCGAAATATTATGTCAAAAGTTTTAGATGTGTTGAATGTTCATGTTCCTTTGGATGCAAGCCTTGTTTATAAGGAGACAGAGCTGAATGATACTTTCAGTATGGTAGAAATTTTCTCCCATGAGGGAACTAGTTTCCGTGAATGGTATTATTTAGTTGACGCGGACAACAATAAAGTGTATTATGGTGACCCTAAGGTTCCTTCTGGGGTAACTTTGGAACGCATCAGACATGGTGCGGAACGAGCAGTATAATTTATTAGTAGTAACTAATTGGGCGGGCTTTCTTGGTGGAAGTTCGCCCAATTAGTTTAAGATAGGTATAAATCATGAATGAAGTAAAACGTTGTCGCGCTAAAGGCGGACCAGCTAACTGCAAAGACCCTAACTGTCCTGAGAAGAAAGCGTTAGCTGATTTTGCTGTGCCTTCTTTCTTTACTGCTAGTAAATTGACACGGGAGCCTGCCCAACCTGTTGGGGTTTGGACTGAGAAGGATACCGTTCTGTATAAGACCATCCATGGTTCCCGTCTATATGGGTTGAGTAACGCTAACTCGGATGAGGATTATTACATCGTTACTCCTACAGTGAATACTAAGCGTTTGATTAATGCGAAGCAGAAGATTATTGGTAATCTTGACACGGTTGCTGTGGATTTTAGTTCTTTTGTAGCTCTTGCTCATCGTGGTAATCCGCAAGCTTTGGAAACAATGTTCTCCCAGAAATCTAAATCTGATTTCTTTGAGGATTACCGGGCAGGTTTTTTCACTTCTGAAGCTGGTGTGATTGAAACGTATTTGAAAACCATTAAGTCTTTTTCTCTGGTTGATGATGATGACGCGAAAGCTTACAAGTATCGTCGTCACGCTATGCGTTTGAGTACAAATTTGGAAGAGCTGATGTATACAGGTAGGTTCAACCCTACTTTGTCACCGGCTGTAGTTCGTAATATCTCTAAACTGGCGGAGACTCCCGGTAAAAAGTATTTTGCGGAATTGAATAAATTGCAACCAGTTGAGCTGAACTGGGAGCAATGGCTAGTTGACCGTGAAGAGAAACGTCGTTTGAAAGCAGAAGTTCAAAATAGCGAAAGTTAAAATAGTTGTGGCCAGAACATAATGTTCTGGCCACAACTATTTATTAAGGTTGACAGTCTAGGTTTGCCCCTGTCGGTAAGGCTGGTTCAAGCATCCTTACCTCCTGATCGCGGACTAACCCTGAGGTTCTGCCGCTGGGAGAGGCTCGTGCGGGGAAGTGATTCTTTAGCATTGTTTACTCCTTTGCTGGTGGACTTCCGTTATATAGAATATCTGCTTATGTACCCTATTTGAGGCACATTTTCAGAAAACTTTAAGATTTGTGTGAAATCTGCTGAGGTGACGGCTTTCCGATAGACTAGATATAAACCTCTACCTTATGAAAGCTTATGAGTAAGAAACGCAAGAATAATTCAGGCTCTCCTGCCTCTGTAGCATCTTTGGAAGTCACGAATACTCGTAAGTTCAATAAACTTTTCTTAATTGTAGTCGCTGTTCTGACATCTCTTGTAATCGTATTTGTGTTCTTGAATTTCAATAAAACCGCCCAAAACGATATTGCTTTAGTTGAGCAGCAAAAATATCTTGTTGTTGAAGACAATCAGGTACTTGTGAACGGTGAAGTTGTTTTTGATTCGCGCGAAATGCAGGAACAGATACTGGTGGGAAAAAATAATCTCGTCGTTCAATTCTACACAGGACAAGTTCTTGTGAAAGACTTGACCACAGATGAGGTCACTACTATTGACCTTACTTTGCCTGATGGTAGTAATCCTGAGCTCTCATCATTAAAAGAAGTTTCTGATACTGAATTTGGAATCCTTGCATCCCGAAACCTAGAAGGTGTAACCCAACAGGTTCTAACGCTATATAACGTGTTAGATGGTACGGAACGAGTTATGGGAGATGTCAATGGTGAGAACCTCCCCGTGATGGCTTGGGCGGCTTCTGAGGATGGTTTCGTGGCGTACCAAGTCGGTAATGAAACTGTCACCTATCTTTATGATACCGCCTCGGAGACCACCACATATTTAGGCGAATATGATAATTTGGGCGGCTTCATTCAGAAAGCTCGCACATCAGTTTTCTGGGCAACCACCAATGACCCCAGTAAACCCGTGTCAACATATGTTCTTGCTTCCGAAACGGCATCGACAGTCATATCACCTAACCTTTCTTCTCGTGAAGTTATAGCCCAAATTGTAGGGGTGCCTAAAACGGACATTCAACTGTGGAGGGTCACCGGTATAGAACCAGACGGAGCTACCAAACAGTATCTTGTGTTAGATAAAGGGAATGGTGACGTTAAAGAGTTTTTCACGTTGGAGGATGATGAAGATTTCGATGGGGACATACAGTTGAATGATGAAGGTACGGTTGTAGCTGTTCCTGTCACATCTTCAAGAGGTTACCGAACAGTTTTACTGAACTCTGAAACAGGCGCAGTGATTGATGTTGTGGAAAATGCTAAACGGCTTTATTTCATCAACTAATCTGCTGTGCGGGTTGTTCTTCTACTGTTTCGATTAGGTCTAACCCTTTATGTCGAGCATAAGCAGCATAACCTAAAGTCAGTGCAACGGGGATACACCATGTTGCTACGAGGAAAATCCAAGTCCATACATCCATGTAAGGTCCAAGGTTAACACTGAAATAATCTTTAGAATCTGCGATGCTGGATGTAACAACTCCGACTTCTCCTGGCCATGCTGTGGCAGTTGTACCTTCATAGGCTACCCCTTCTAGCTTCCACATGCCAGTAGGAACGAAACGTGTGGTTGATACCCCGTCAATGATAGTTTGGCTCAAAACTGATACGTTCACGAACGGATGAAAGATGTAATTTGCAATAGAGAACATCATGCTCCATCCGAATACACGTACAGGGAAACGCCAATATCTGGGCATATAGAAATGAGTTATTGTGTAAAGTAGAATTGCTCCAATAAGGAAAACAGGCAAGGCTTGCAGGAGGAAACCAAAGTTTACAAAGTGCGTAAGTTCTTTACCTACAATATCTTTTTCTGTAAGTATCCAAGGGTCAATAGCTTCACTTAAATCACCTTTAGTTTTCAGACCTTCATCAGTTACTGCAAGCACACGATGGAAATAAACTTCTTCTGACGCTGGGGGTTTGAAAAGGATTGTATCATCTTTTTTAATGTCATCAAAATTGACAGGCTGGGATAGCACAAAAGTACCAACAGGAGCATAGGTTGCCATGGATGGGGTTTGTACTGTAAAGAACCTGCCACCTGTCGCCATGAAAAGCGCACCCAGAAGTATTCCTAGGAGCAAAACCACTCCTAGGATGCCGAAAATAATTTTACTCATTTTCTTTACAGTTGTTTCTTGCATGTCCATTAGATGATTGTTTCGTTAGTTGCCCAAGTAAAGGTTTGAGTGAACCCATTTTCTACGACCACAATAGGTACAAGAAGATGCAGTCCTACTTCAAAACTTGTTTGGTAAGCGGTATCACGGGAAAGTGTTGTTGTGATTGTTTGTGAGGTTCCCACTAGTGATGGGGTGAGGGTTGCGGTAGGAGCGTTACCAAGACCTGCTAGTGTGTAGGTCGAAGACAGGGCAGGGCACGCAGTTGCCAGTACAGGATACAGGCATTTACCTGCGGTTCCTACAGTTGCACGAATGTGGGCGCATGGGTTTGTTGCTCCTGTAACAGGGTAAGGTCCTGCGAAGGTTGTCAAACCTGTGTCATTCAACGGCCATAAGTGCGTGGAGTTCAAAGTAGCACTATTCGATTGGTATAGTGCTTGGGTTGTTGAATTACGCATAGCTGTTACGTTAGCTGCTGTAAGCACAGTGGTATTCCAGATAGTGAAATTGGAAAGTGTTCCGTTGAAATACTGCCCAGTTCCTGAGTAGCCATCTGCGACAGTTGAACGAGCATGACCAACGTGCCAGTAACCTGTTGTATTTTCAGCGACTTCGGCTGCTGCGAAAGTAGAGGTTGCTACGGAAGTTCCATCCACATATAATGTTAGTCTAGAATTTCCTGTAGTCACAGCGGAATCAGCAGTCACCACAGCGTAATGCCATGCTCCGTTATTGTATGCAGCAGGGCTGGTGATTGTTCTTGCCCCGCCTGAATAGGTTGAGAAAGCCAACTGTCCTGTTGATGTGAAGTACAGGTGGCGGTCATATTGTCCACCGTCAACATTCGATGCGCTACTTGACCATCCCATAAGCGCACCTGACGCAGATGTGGTTTTAAACCAGATACCGACAGAGAAATCTGTAGGTGCTGTTGCTTGGATAACTCCTGTGCCGGAGGTGTTTGTTCCGTTGAACAGTGTCGAACCTGAGTTTGTGATGGGTCCAGCCTGACTGAAAGTTACCCCACCACGAACAAGCAGCGGATGAGTAGTAGTTCGAGCATTATCGAACTTGACAGGTGCACAAGAAAGCGCATCATATGTTGCGGAAGAGAAAGGTGCTGTGCCTGTTGCCGTTAGAACAGTCGCTGCTGTACTGTTTCCTGTTGCTGCAACTGCTGCTGGGAATTGGTCGTTTGAGCAGGGGAAGGATGTGGTAGCAGGGATGGTAGAGCCAGCAGGTACGGAAGTGCATTGTGTTACAGCACCTTGTGTTGCAGCAAGGAAAGAAGTTCCTGTACCTACAGTGTTATTTGTGTTTCTGACAGAAGCTGTGAAGCCAGCTTGGGCAGGGAAAGCGTTTAAAGCGAACAAGAGTAAGAGGGCTGACGCCATGACTGCCGTAACAGCCCTCTTACTCTTGAACATGGGTTTACCTTTCAGGTAATACTACGATTTGTGTATGTGTGGAACTTCGATTAGGAAGCGATTGACCAAAGAAGTGCTTCGGATGCAGCAAGACCCTGATGAGCGTTTGTTGCGCTGTTGTCAATCTGCACGGTGAAGGTGAAGGTGCGTGTAGCGTTTGGTGCTAGTGGAACAGCTAGAGCGATTGGCGTTGTACCAATTGAAGCCAGAGTTGTTGTTGAGGAAGGTGCAGCACATGCGGTTGCAGATGCTGGAAGAACACAAGTAGCAGTTCCAGTAGTGTCAGCAATGGTGATGTTTACTTTTCCACAGAAACCAGCGGTGTCTGTACCGTTCACAGCACCGTTAGCGGATGCGGTGCAACCTGCTGGGGTGAGAGTGAAAGTTGTTGCTGGAAGAGTTCCAGTGTTCTTGATTACAACAGTGGAAGTGTAAGAGGTTCCAGGAACGGCAGTTGTTGAGCCACCGAACTTGTTGATTGTTGCACAGGTGCCAGCGTTAGCGACAGTAACTGTGCCAGCAGCGGAGGATAGACAGGTGGTAGCACCCTGCGTTTCGGAAAGAAGCAAGGTTCCTGAACCAACACTGTTGTTGCTGTTGTTGATGGATGCGGTGAAGCCTGAGTTCGCTGGGGTCCAAGAGAACGCCATAGCGAGAGCTGCAACAGCACCTAGCGCTGCAACCAGAGGAATGAATTTACGACGACTACGTGGCGTAGTAATAGTTGTTGACATGGATGATACCTTTCTTTAGTTCGTTAGAACAATTTGTTAAATGAAAATAACTCCTACGATTCGGAGCCATTCCGAAAAAGAGTTGGGGTTGTGCGTCGGGTGAAGATTGTGAACGTTTTGATTTGGTATTGTTCACACCAAGATAAGCGGTTGCATAGCAAACATCGCTTATGTACCAATTATAGGCCATCATTTAGAAATTAGCTAATTAATTTTTGTCCCAAAATAGGGGATACTAGACTAAAGGTTCTATCTAAAAATCGTTGATTCTACGCGGAATTTATCACTAAAATTGGAAAAATGAGTGATAAAAAAGTGAAAAATTGTACCCCAACGAGTGTCTCAAATAACACTTCTTGTACCCTAAAAAATACATATTGTAACAAAAAAATATGGTCGAAAAACAGGTTTAGAAGAGAATTTGTTATTTTTCGAACTCTAACGCAGGGAGAAGTTTTTGCAAAGAGATGACACATTCTGCATAACTAGGATGCGAACCTAAATTAGAAAAAGTATTAATGAGTGGCACATAATTCATAAAACTTTGGATGGCAGCATCTGCGATAGAGGCTAATATAACGCAGAACCCTCGATCATCTATACCCTCATACACTTGACTTACTACAGGGTTGACATTTTGCTGCATCAAAGGGAGAATATCTCCCATAAAAATCGTTGTTGTAGCAGTTGCAATATCCAACGGGTCACTGTTGCTGAAAAATGCAGCATGAGCGGTTCCCTTCGATAGGATTTCCGCAAAATCATCTAAAACTTCTTCTCTGATGTCTTGACTTTTACCTTCGCGCCGGTCGCCACGAGGAGTGACTTGGAGAAGAAAGTCACATAACTGGAAAGTTGAGCTCGCTATAGTTCCAGTAGTTAGGGTCTGCTGTAGTAGTGAGAAAAGTTCCTCATCATTCTCATGGTAGGCTTGGGCTAAAAGGAGAGCTGGTCCGTAAGTGATATCACTGGTCATGGGTAAAGTTTACCTCGATTTTAGCGATAGCTGATTTTTATGTAAAAAGGCTGTTAGGTATTAACAATAAGTGGTGCAGCAAAAGAAAACCTACCCTAGCTCTTAGGGTAGGTTTTCTTGTTCCTATGTGATATACTCTTCCTTGAATAGATTCAATGAAAGGAACCGCCATGTCAACCATCTTGCTTATTGATGACTTGCGGAATTTTCGTGACCCTTCCATCACTGCTCAGACCACAATTGCTCGCACCAGCGCTCAGGCTCTTACTTTCTTGGAAAAGAGCAACGATTGGGATGAGATTTGGTTTGACCATGACCTTGGTGAACTTACTGACGGTCGTGTTGATTCCACTATGGTAATCGTAGATTATCTTTGCGAGAAGGCTTTCAACGATGAGCCAGTGAATGCTGGAACCATTTACATTCATACTTCTAACCCTGTGGGTGCGCAAAATATCGCAACCAGCCTCAACAGGTACGGTTATCGAACTGTTCGGGTAGCCCCTGAACCAATTTTTATTGTTGAATAGGAAAATAATATGTCAAAGAATGTAACTGTAAAAGTGTTTTCTACTGATGCACGAGTGCTAGATGAAACCGTATCTTACATCATTTCTGCCATCAATAAAGTGAGCGCCTCTGCAACAGAAAATGCAACGGCTGTCTATGTTGAGCCTAGAAGCTCGGCTGGGGAGCAGGTCCGTCACATCGTTATTGATAATCTGAATGACAAACTCATTCCAGCGTTAGCGAAGTTGGATGTACCTCATCTCGTGAGCATTAAAGTGCGAGAGGGAGAGTAAGCATTAGAATTGAAGAAGCCCCGCAGAAACTAATCTGCGGGGCTTCTTCAATTCTTTCTTAGTTTACGGCAGAGATTGTAAAAGTTTTAGGGTTATCTTTTTGTACAACAAACTCTTGATTGATTGGTTCAATCCAGTAATAATTTCCAACATCAGGAGTTATTTTCAAGTTACTGTCGTTTATTTGGATTTTCGTCGTTGATGAAGCCATTTGCTTCAATTCGGTGAGGTCCACGCGAACTTTCCAATAACCGTAAAGAACTGACTGTGTGTTGACAGTGACATTCTGAGTTGCATACCATTGCCCTCCTGTTGGTGCTGCGGAAGCAACCGTCACATCATTTAATGTTCTGATTTCAATGTTGAAAATTATGGTGAACACAAAAGAGCTTGTTGTGGAAACCCCGTTCCCGTAAGGACCTAACTGATTATTGTTAAAAACATAATAATCTCCATCTTTATGCCAGCTCACTCTGCTATCTTCAATATTATCTAAGCTAATGATTTGGTCGAACGGGGATTCGGTTTCAGGATTTACGCGCACTCGTAGTTCCCAATCCTTTTTATCTGATGTGTCCCCACCAATTGTGATGTTGACCAGTCGCATCTGATCTTTACGATAATTGTGAGGCTGCACACTGTAAGCTAAAGTTTGCTTTGCATCCGCTAAGCTTACTGCTGGTAAAGCACCTACAGGGTTCCCTCTCAATGGAGCAACAACCTGAGCCAAAGAAGTACAGGCGACACTATCTCCCGGCTCATAACTTTTAGGTTCAGATATATCATTAGTGCTATAGAAGATGGTGCCGCTATCTGATTTGCTTGCTGCCACAAAACAAGTTTTAGTATCGTTTGTGACCACAACAACTTTGGATGATGTTTGGATGAGTTTAGCGGTAGTCAAATCTACATAATTAAGATATTTGCTATCATAGCCGGTGGCTGCGGCTTGCGCTACAGAGATGGATTGTAAGGCTGTTTTAGCTACATTATCTTGTGCCCATGGAACAGCAATAAACACAGTAGCGGAGATTACTGAACCTACAATCCCGATGACTACAACACCCACCATTACAGAGGCTAGATCCAAAGCTGCTTTAGTTGAACTACGAAGCGTTCGGGTGATAGACATTATTTCCTCATTAAGTACGCCGTCATTTATCTCGAACACTTTGAACGGGGTTGAAAAGATTATCGGCAAGTTTTGATTATATGCCTTTTGTTCAGACACCCCCGTTATAGGCAAAATAAGGGTTCCGCCGATATCATAACCTATGACCACCACGTACCCTTTTCAAAGTGCATTAGAAGATGATGATGACATCAATGCTATGGAACTGTTCCGTTACGCCGTGGAACAAAAATGTTCTGACATCCATTTGAAGCCCGGTTCACCACCTAAGTTACGTATCCAAGGCGAACTAGTCCCAATTCCAGATATGGAACCTTTGACTGCTGAACAGCTTGACTGGATTGTGCAGCAAACCATGTCAGAGCGTGTACAAGCGCTGTTTGCCCACAATAAGTTTTCTAGCGATTACGGTTACGACTTACCTAATATTGGTCGGTTCCGTATCAACGCTTATAAAACTCGCGGGGCAACAGCTATGGTTGCACGTCACCTTATTGATGAGCCTCCCACCTTCGATGATCTGCGCACAAACCCTGTTATTGCTGACCTCATGAAATTCAACTCAGGGCTAATTCTTGTTTCAGGTGCTACAGGTTCTGGTAAAACAACACTGATGGCAGCTATGATACAACGTATCAATTCGACAAGAACAAGTAACATCATTTCTGTAGAAGATCCTATTGAAATTGTACATCGTGATATCAGCTCTTCTGTTTCTCAACGGGAAGTTGGGTTAGATGTTGAATCTTTCGCTGCCGCTTTGAAAGATTCGCTGCGTGAAGACCCTGACGTTATCCTTATTGGAGAGATACGTGATGAAGCGACCGCTCGTGCCGCTTTGAAAGCAGCAGAGACAGGTCACCTTGTCATATCCACCATTCACGCTACAAACACCCCCGGAGCTATCACACGTTTCCTCGAAATTTTCCCTCATGTTGAGAGAGACGGTATTGCCTCCATCCTGTCAGGAGCTTTGCGTGGCATCATTGGCCAACGACTTGTTGCCAATACTGAGGGTAAGAGAACAGCCGTTAATGAAATCCTGTTGAACTCTCCTGCATTACAGCATGCTTTGGAAGAGAATAATACAAAAAACAGTGTTCTTATTAAAATTCTGGAAGATGGCATTGTGGATGGAATGCAAACATTTGAATTCCATCTCGCTAAACTTTTTGAAGATGGTGAGATAGTTGAACATGTAGCTCGGGATAATGCGACTGACCACGCAAAAATTGCTATTCTTTTGGATGCTGCTAAGCAGAAGCGTTTAGATGCTATCGTTATGCCTAAACGTCCGCCTGAACCGGGCTCCTTCTCCGAACGTGTAGATTTCGCGGCGGAACACATGCGTAGGTCTTCTGCGGCCACCCCATTCTTCCGTGAAGGAGAGCTTCCTGCAAAACCGACTCTTCAACGACCAAGGTTACCTTTACCTCCGCGTGCATAAAGTGAACTCCCAGACTATTTCCCGATAAGATAGAAGATATGAGTAACGTAAAACCCACGAAAAACGAAAAACGCGAACAAGCAAGAGAGAAAGCTCGTGAGCTTCGCCTACAGACTGCCAAAAAAGATAAACGACGCAAAATTACTATTTGGAGCTCTGTAGGTCTTGTTGCACTTGCAATCGTAGCCATTGTCACAGTTACAGTAACAACATCTTTACAACCTGCCGCTAAGCAAGTGAACCCACGCAACATGATGTCTGATGGACTTCTATTTACTGGTCCAACAGAAGTAGTAAAACAAGAGGCACGTCCTCTTTCTGATAAACGCACTATTACGGCTCTTGAAGATGATGGAAAAGTAAATATTGTTCTATACATTGACTACTCTTGCCCTCATTGCGGTGAATTCGAGGAAGAGAATGCTAGCACTTTGAAACAATGGCTTGCTGAGGATAAAATTACTCTTGAAGTTCATCCTGTTGCTGTTCTTGGTAATGAGTTTGCTTTCCGTGGTGCTAACGCTGGCGCTTGTGTTGCTGACATTGCTCCTGAGGTTTACCTTGATTACAATGAGGCTGTATTCTCCCAGAACCTTGAAGGCGGTTCTCTTGGTCTCACTAACCGTAATCTTTACAAAATCGTTGATGGTACTGATACGTCAGACGAAAACAAATCTTCTATCAAATCCTGCATTAAAGACAACAGTTTCAGCAACTGGGTTGAAGAAGCCAGTACAGTTGCGCTAAATGAAGCGACTGCTGCTACGAATGGCGCTCCACTACAGGGAACACCTACTGTTCTAGTAAACGGAGTACAGTACACTTACTCCTTCGACAATGAAACATTCCGCGCTACCATTGAAGGTATCATGGCAGGTGTCACTGTTGATGAAGATGGCATTGAACAGGAAACCTCGCCAACCAACTAAGCTCACCAGCGTGGCTGATTTGTTTTCTTGATACAGCTATGCTAATATGAAGTTATGTTGATTTCTGTGAATAACCTCACCTTCTTCTCACTCAATGACAGGAAGTACGCTGTTGACCGCTCTGGCGAGAACCTGTTTGCAGTTCAGGCGGACAACACCCTGACCGCACCCCTTCCCATGCACCCCGCATATCATCTGGTGCGTGTAGAGGCTGTACGCCTTCTGTCTGCATAAATCTAGGACATTGTTCCGATAGTGGAAGTGTTATGTGTTACCTTCCACCAGGTCCTCGCTGTAGCGACCACGCCCACAAAGAACTCCTGCACGCCCTGAAAGCAGTTGAAGTCGAAAAGGATGTAAATAAGAAAATTATTCTTCATCTAAAAGCGGATGAAGCCCGTAAGAACTTTTATACAACTCCTCGTGGTCAGAATGAGTTGAAGCGTGAAATCGGCGCACTCTCTGGCACTAAAGATGAAGAGGAACGCATAAAGCTGTGGGAATTGAAACGTAACCTTCTTGAAGGTGAAGACACCCGCAAAAAGCAGTTAGAAGCGTACAATAAAACCATTGATACCCGGAAAACGTTTGTCAAAGATTCTTTGGGTACTAAAAATAAGAATGATATAGCTACAGCAGTAGTTTTCAATACCATTTTGGAGAATGCTGTAGATTCGAATATTGATGTTCATATTCTCAAACCCAACTTCATAGGTCTTACAGCTAATGGACGAACAGCACAAATATTGTGTTTGCCAGAAAAGTTCCAAACTATTTGGGATAGTTTCCGTTCAGAAAATAACGAACTATTCTCTGATAACCCACTGAGTGACGTAAACATGAATGACTTTATGGGTATTTTCAATACAAGTCTTGTGTATAGTAAACTTTCGACAGAGCAGGTTGAAACTATTCGCAGTTGGGTAACAGCTAAGCTGACCCATTTAGAGGTTGACCTTATTGCGGCTGTTGACCGTAGAACAGAGCAGGTTAGTTTCTTCACCCCTACCGAGCTTTTGGATTATTACAGCATTAATTTCAAACTTGCTAAGCGCTTAGGTGGAACAACACAGTATCGTCAAGGTGCCGAATTCCTGAAAGCACAACTTGATGGCACAGTATTCTCAGAAGCAGAAATAGAGGAAGTGCGTAACGATAAAGGTGTATTGCTCAAAACTATTTTGTTGAACGCTGCACCGCAACCCGAACATTTGCGTTCAGTTGATGGAATTTACCTAAGCTGGAAACCTAACGCCGAATCAGAACAAGGCGGATATTATGAAGTGCGCAGTAAGCATACTTCTACCAGATACAACTTGAAGGTTGTTCTCAGCAAACAAGTTTTCACTCAAACAGTCAGCTCTCTTGACGCCCTAAAACCTTTTCTCTTGTCAGAAAATACTGCTGTTGCCTGACTTTAGGTTAGATATAGGGTATGTGTAACGAATACCCTGGTCCCCGATGCAGCAACCACGGGTTTTCGTGGCTTAAATCTGCGGAACAAGAGTTCTATAAAGTACGTGACACGGACCCTAATTCTTTAGCTTTTCAGATAGCTGAACAGAACTTACTCCAAGCTCAGTATGATTATAATTGTACACCCGATGGGATTGAAGCAGCAAAACGGCTCGCAAAAGTCAACCCGGAAGACAGTAAAGCTCAAAAGCAGGTAGAAACTTTTCAACGTCAACGTTCACAGCAGATTGAAGCTTTAGCGGAACAGAAGAATGGTCGAGCTAATAAAATAGCTCAGATTACTACAGCAGCTCAAAATTTTTATGACTTAGAAGAGATGAGTTCACTCGTATCAGCTATCCGAAAAAATAGTGAGCGAGTGGGAATGGCACAAGAGCTTGATGATGTCAAAGCCGAAGACGCACAAGCAGAATATCTAGCTAACCTGAACCGCATTGAGCAGAACATAAACGATAACGGGAACATGTCTATAGATTTGCAGAAAACTCTTACTGAGTTGCGCGCAATGGATGCTCCGACTTCTGCTATAACTTTGAAAACCTATTCAGATATCCTGAAAGCCCTCCCTCGCTCACAAGCTGCGCTGAAAAATGAGTTGAACACTATATCAACCATACAAAATGTTCCTGTTCCAGTTGCCCGTGCCTACTATGACGCTTACCGTGAACAATATAAAAATACCTATGCGGGTTTATTGAAGAAAACTGAACGCCCTGACCCTCCTAAGGAATGGGTGTCTGGGGATTATCATAAAGCAGGCTTTCAAAACGAACCAGTAAGCGCTTTCGCTCCTTCAGATGAAGCAAGTATGTACGCTCTCTACCGGCTTCGCGTCGATGAGAAAGCCATTCCTGATTATTTGAAAACATCTAAAGTGTTTGCTGCTGTTAACCTTAGCGAAAACCCTGATAACATAACGGAAAACCCAAAAACCAGTATGGTTTTCTACACTGCCAAAGGTAAGAAGCTCGGACAGTATGAGATGCAAGCTGGTCGATCTTTAAGAACTCATTTACCTGAAATAGCTAATCAGCTTCAAGGGAAGACTATCATCACCCAGAACAGTCATCAGGAAAGTGCATGGATTAAAGAAGCCCTGCCAACATATGGTTTGAAAAATGTTCCAGTGATGACTATAAGCGAATTGTCAAGTAAGCATTTGAATTTACCTAGCAATAACTTGAAATCAATCTGCGAGAAAACAGGGGTTGAATATAGGAATGATGGGATAGAGTCGGAGACCGAAACAACTATGAAAGCTTTTCTTAGTGTGAGGAAAAAAGTTCAGTCTCAATGGCTCACCAAACCTGCAAGAAAAAATGCTGAACCTTTACAGGATGTTCCTCTTAGTTCTCGCTGGTAAATCATTCTTCATGATATTATTCAAGATATAAATATCAAAAAGAAAGAAGTATCTAATGTTTGGGTTCTCTGAACGAATTGATTTACCGCCATATCCAACACACCTTCCTTCCGAATTCTCTTGGTCTCGTACTGAAGAACGCAAGCCTAATGATGTGACCTCTAAAACGCTTGAAGATGGAACCCAGTTATTCGAATTTCCTTTCAAAGGTTACGTCAAAGCAGAGGTTACGGTAACGTTGGATGAGAACGCCAGAGAACTTACAGTTCATGGTTCTCGGAATGTTGACGGTCTTCATACCTCAAAAACTAAAACGTTACGCTTCAACCGAGATGTATTAGCTGAACAAATCACTGTAAAGCTGCAAGAAGAAAAAATTTTTGTAACATTTTTATGTCCTAAAAAGCCCGTAAATAAAGGGAAAATCACTATACCGCTTACATAAAAGTGTCTTTTTTGTAATTCTTGACGATAGGAACATACAAGCCTACCAAGAAAGAAGTACCATCTAATGTGCCAGCCAAAAAGCAAAGGCGGAAAACGTTGCCTAGTTCACTCAACAACAAGTAAGTTTGTTGTTCGTGTCGCGCGCGTGAAAACAAACGCAGATGAAGAAACTATTCGCGCAACCCTTTCTGAGCTTGCCCGTGAAGGCAAAGGCTTGCCTGCTCCTGCAACCGAAGATGTTCAAAACTGGGTTGAAAAGAAACGTTTCGCCACCCAGTTCGATCCCTCACTTGATGACCATGAGCGTCGTATTCAGTTGAAGCAGCTTGAGCGTGCTTCCGAGGAAGTAGCTGAGGGTGTTTCTGGCGGTCACTTCCATGCTTGGAAGAATCTTGTAAAGAGTGTCAAAGCTCGTGTCGGTCGTCCACTTGCGCTTGCTGCTGTTGTTGGAACCCTTTCCTTCGGAATGGCTGGTTGCGGTGTTGTAAATAACAACCCAAACCCTAACCCTACTGAAACAAGCCAATCACAAGCTTACGGTGACCTTGTTGTCCTTGACACCATCACTACTGATGATGGTTCATACCAGCAGATGACCATTTCTCCTGATGACGATTCCATGCAGTTGAACCCTGATGTAATTGATGCTTCTGCTTATGAAGCTGGTTTTACTGACGAGGATATTCTGGCTGCACAACGCTCAACAGTTCAGTTCACAGTACAAGAAGGTATTGATGGGTCTCCTGCGGATGGTGCAGGTAACTTTAGTACATGGGCTAAAAACACTGGCCCTAACTATGTACTCCCATCCCAGCAGGGTGGACTTCTAGCATCCGATTCCCTACTTGTGTACCGTCAAGACTTGAGCAAGTCTCCAAACTTCATTCATGATGGCACACCTCGCATTGCCTCAGCAAAAGTAACTGTTACCTCTGTAACAGGTGGCACTGACCCAGTTGAAGGTCCATACCTTACCTTCAACATCAGCACAGTATCCAATTACCGAGCTACTGACGCAGCAGTTATTGCCACTGTTCAGCAAGCAAACCCTAACGCTACTGAGGCAGAAGTTAAACAAGCTCTAAAACCAGAAGTTAGTGACGGTAAAGGTGAGAATGTCTGGGAAATGAATGGTGACTTCCAGTACACTACAATCAAATCCGCAGATTCATGGATGCTTGCAGGATACCAAAACAACTACACTGGCGGTAACAACCTACAGCGCTAGCTAGGAGAAACCAGTTTTCTTACCGATAATAGTTGACATGAACAATAAACTTTTCACTCGCGCCACAGCTCTTGTATTAGCTGGTGTAGTTGCTTTGAGCTTATCCGGCTGTTTCGGTGACAACGGAAAACCCACTCCGACAAAAACCCCAGTGGATAATTCAAATGCATCAGAATTGAAAGACCCTTATGAAACAGGGGCTGAAGCTGATAACGCATTAGCTATTTTCCCTGAAATTAAGGGTAAGACTGAACATTTCTCTACTGAGGAAATTCGTTTGGCCACATACTCTGCTTGGGCATACTCTCAACTTGCGTACAATGACACCTACCTTCAAACAGGAGAATGGGTGGCTGATGGCATGGAGTACACTTATATTGTAGATACTTACAACAAATACTTGTCTGAAAAAATGCAGGGTGAGCTTGAACAGCGTGTCACAGACTACCAAGGTGACCAAGGAAAAACCAACCAGTCTAACCTGTTAGGAATAATCTTATTCACTAATCTAACAGGGCAAGACGACCTTCAAGCATGGGCAGGATGTACTGCATCTGACTTAACCTCATGCTTGGTTGAAGAACAGCCTCTATTTGATGAGTGGAAATACCTTGAAGACGACAACGGAAACTTAGTCATCTCAACATCTGTAACAGCGAATGTAAAATATGACTATAAGGGAGAAACTGGATTTGTACAGTACACATACCCAGTGAAATTTGTCATGGTGTCTAACCCATACCATGATGACGCCACAAACGTTCCTTCCTTCGTCATAGACGGTATTCAAGGGGAATGGAAAGCCAGTTACCTCACTCAGCTTGCAAAATAAGGACAAACTAATATAATGAGCATGATAACAAAGAATAAGCGACAAGCAAGATGGTCAGTATTGAAAAAAATACTAGTCGTCAGCTTGTCCCTTGGCGTACTCATTAGTGGTCTAAGTTTAGCTCCTACCGCAGTTTCAGTATCCGCAGCAGATGATGGTGGCTATGTACCAACCCCTGGTCCAGACTGCACCAGCCTATCCTGTGCAGGCGTAACAGTAGTTGACCACACCGGTGGAACAATTGTTGTTGGAAGCCCACCGGTGGGTGGCGGAACTGGTATCGGTGGAGGCCCTTCTGGTCCAGCTCCAACTAATATCAAGACCATCTTCTACAAATGCACCAGCGTAGACAAAAACACTGACAACTGTAACATTGATAATCACATGAAGAGTGATACTGAAAAATGGACAGGTAGCTGCCCTAAATCATGGAACCTTTGGAAGAATGGCACAAGGATGGCTGGCGCTGGACAAAGCGCCATGACTTGGATTGCTGGTCGCTGGGGTAACTTCGCTGGTGATGACATCTGGCAACTGCGTGATATGGGTCAGCACCTTAACGGTGGTATTGTTCTATTCTTCCCTAACTGGGACAAATGGAACGGCAAAAATAGCGCATTCTCCACAGATAACTACGAGTACAAGTATTCCTGCCGTGGAAACATTACTTACACTAAAACCATTGACCGTACAGTAAACACTAATGATGACTGTGCTGCTGTTGGTAAAAACCCTGACTATAAAGCTTCCATCGGTATTTCTGTAACCTACAGGAACAACGATCAAAGCTCTACAGGCGGTCACACCAACTTTGACTGGCAGACTACTTCAAAGCGTTGTGTATATGTTTCTGTAAACACACCTGTGCAGCCTCGACTTATTGGTTACCAATACTGTTTCAGTAATGTTACCTACAGTCTGTTGACTACCACTACCCGTTCACAGATTAAAGCTGGCGGAACAGGTGCAACACTTCTAGCCCCAGGTTATGTAAAAGCTGCTAAACCAAGCGCTGCCTACATTACAGGAAGCGGTAAGACTGCTAAAGTAACAAACTGTACAACCAGTTTCAGTAACAATTACGCTGCACCAGTAGCTGATTACGGTTACTACCGTATTACAGGCGACTATGACCGTGTTCGTTTCGATATTTATGGATACCCTTCCTACACTGGAAACGGTAACCAAGCTAAAATTGTTAAGGGTGCTACGGAACGCCGTTCACTTTCTAACTACTACGCTTATTCATGTAATTCTGCATCAGGTAGCGCTTTCGAAAGCTTCGGTGAGAGGTTCAACTCACTTCCAGCTCAGGGAGCTCGCACCTTCGATGAATCCAAATGTGGTCAGGTTACATGGGTATGTAATGTAACGGGCACTGTAGATATCGCTGGTTCACATGCAGCAGCGCAAGTTATGCGTGACGGTCGTAACGTAACTGTTCGTCTTCCAGGTGTTTCTGTAACAGGTACTGGTATCCGTGACAGTGTTACACATGGAACTGTAACCGATTCCAGCATGGCTTACCGTCTCACGGTAGATAACGGAGTTTCACCTGTATCTACTAAGTCAACAGATTCCAACTATGTTGACCAATACTACAAGCTGTGGAAAGCCAACGGAACTACTCAGGAGAAGTTTGACACATGGTTCTCTAAGCCTAATGCAAACCGCGACAAGTTCTTGTCCTTCATCTGGTCTTCTGATACAGGTAAGACATGGAGCATGAAATGGCAAGCACGTTTCACCGCTGAATTCCTTGTTCCTCGCGTAAGCACAACAAATGGTGGAACAACTAACCAATGGTCTCTTGATGAGAACGTGGCTTGTCAACCAAACGCTGACAGGAATTCTAATAAAGTTACTGTAGTGCGTTCTATCAATAACTAAATACCAAACGCAAATGAGTGAAGCCCAACCAGAAATCTGGTTGGGCTTCACTCATTTATTTACTGCTACTTTTTAGCTGCTTCCAGAGCTTTAGCGCCCGCCAGAACCACCTCACGGAACAAACGCATCTCTTGAATGCTTTCCATAATGTCAGAGAAAGCATTATGCGTAGCTTTCTTGGTGTACTTCTTCTGTAACCACCACTGCATAGGACCCGCCCATGAGGTCACATCAACAGAACGGTAATGGATGTGAGCGAAAGTCAGCGGAAGATACTTCTTCAAGAAGCTTCGGTCAAGGAAAATGGAATTACCACCCAGCCAAGCTGTTCCCGGTTCAGGGTTATACAGTTTGATGAAAGCAATAAGCTTCTCGTCAAGCTCAGTGAGGAGCATACCTTCTGGCAGTCGCTCCCATAAACCTGTGCTGGTATGCATGTTCTGAACATATTCATTAGCTTTAGCGAACAGGCTGGGAACAACACTTGCAGGATAGTATACCGGAGAGGAGAACCCATCTGGGTCGAGAAGGTTCAGGTCAAGGTCTGTGACACGAACAGCAACTTCTAGAAGGAAATGGTCATCTTCTTCTAGCCCTGTGCTTTCAACGTCACACCATATAATTTGTTTTTCACTCATACTCTAAACCTTATCATATAAGTTGAATATTATGGCAGTAACAATTTAAGTGTGTTATCTTGAAGTGTATGAGAGTTCCTATATTCACTGCCACTAAAATTAATGCTTTGCCTCTAAAAGAGATGGACCCGCTGATGCTGTCGCACAGCCTTTCGGTTCATGTGCAAAAAGTGCCTGAAATCAACTCTGATGCAGTGGATGCTGCTGTGGAGTTCGCTTCTTACGTTCATCGCAATGATAAAAGAGAGAACCGTGCAGGTTTCCCTAAAACTGCGTACATTGAACACCCTCTTCGTAATGCCATCCGGGTGTTACGTTTTGGCACAAGAAACCAGTCAGTTGTTCTAGGTTGCCTGCTACATGACACCGTAGAAGATCATGCTAAAGAGATTGCGGAAGAGTTCTTAGGCGTGTTCTATCCAGAAGAACATGTGAGTAGAGAAGTTTCCTTCAAATTCATTGGTAGTAACTTTGGTGAGGGCGTTGAGCGTGTTGTAAGAGGAATGTCAAATCCACTCCTTAACGTCAGCACACTGACTGTCGAAGAGAAACATGCCATATATTTCAACCATGTTGCTGAAGCTACAAAAGATGATGAAGTTCTCATCTGTAAAATTAGCGACTATGTAGATAATGCTCTAAGCCTGCATCATACTTCTCTGGCGATGAAACCTCAGCGGCTTCAACGTTTAGCCAGTAAGTACCTTCCTCTTTATGACCTGTTTATGACAAGGTTGGAAGAAGCTGAAAATCTTCCTGTTACTGCTGAGGGTCGTGCAGAAATTATTACCCGTTTACATGAAGGCCAGAAGCGTCTAGTAGTTTTCGCGGAAGCCGTCTAAGCCTTTCTAACGCTTCCATACCATAGTGCGTAAAGAGTGATGCGTGTGGCTTATAAACCGCTTAGGTGGGCTACAGTGGCGTGAGAGCAGGTCTTTAAATAGTAATGAGGGAGGCAACTAATAACTTTTAGCTATTAGTTGCCTCCCTCATACATTAGGGTTAAAGAACCGGCTTCCACTGACGGCAGTATTCCGCCATACACACGGCTGCTGCCTGTGAAATGTTCAAAGAACGAACCACCCCATACTGTGGGATATACACCATTGCGTCACAAGCACGAATCATCTCATCTGAAAGACCCAGACCTTCTTCGCCGTAAACGAAAACAGTCTTCTCCGCAAGCTCCACATTGTAGACAACCTGCGGCTCACCGAAATCAACATTGTTATCAACCGCATAGATGGTATAGCCTTCTGCCCTGTATGCAGCGAAAAGCTGCTTCCAGTCAACAGTATGACGAATAGGGTGATAGTTCTTCATGCCTACTGCGCCGCGTGTATCAAACCTCTTCACGCCGTGAACATCTGTAGGGTTCTGCTCATTGACGCGGTTCACAAGAACAAACTCGCGGCAACCGAAAGCTTCACTGGCGCGGAGAACAGCAGACTTATTGAAATCGTTGGTGAGGTTCATGGCTACATTCACAAGAGGTGAACGGCGTGGCTGCATGGCAAGGCGGATGGCGTCAACAGACATTCCCTTGAACTCATCAGCAACATTCCTTGTGTCCGTCGCTGGGTCCATAATCAAATCAGACATTTCTTCTCCTAGACTTTATAGTTAGAAGTGTAACAGCCTGACAAAAGATTGTCAAATCAAGGTCGAATACGCGACTGCCATAAACTCAGCCCGTAGTTGATGCTACGCTTCTGCCATTGAGTGTCATATGTTCTGATATGAGCTTGATGCAGCCTGTTCGGAATCCCGCATTCCGTATCAGTAGGCCCAATCAAGCTGAGTAGCTTTGCAGTACCTAACGCATCAGGAAGAGCCTCGTGAGGTGCAGGTATAGAGATGCCTACTGCTTTAGTGAGAATTCCAAGGGATTTACCAAGGTTTGGTATTTGCTTGGGTCCCGCAATCATTGTGTCAAAGAAATTTGCGGACTGTAAAAACTTTAGATTAACAAAACTTGCTTTCTCAAATTCGCTCACAAGAAACCGTTGTTCAAACCCAACGTTATGGGCAACTACTGAACGACCGTTCAGCAACGCGAATAACGATAAGGAAATATCTTGGAACCTTGGAGAGTGTTCCACATCTTTTGCCGCAATCTTATGAATGCGTGTGGCGTTCATTGATCGCATAGGGTTCACTAGAGTTTCAATCTTATGTGTAGGTTGGAAGTTCTCATCCATCAACACAACACCAATTTCAACAATCTTGTCTGTGGGAGGCGTAAAACCTGTTGTTTCCAAGTCAATTACAGCAAAACCTTTAGCGGGTCTCAGGTCATCAAAACAAGGGAGGGGTAAGTTATCAAACTTACCATCTTCAATCCATTTGAAAGCCATCGTTGTGTACCTTAATTCCTTATGCTGTAACCTTTAGTTTACTACATACCTCAGACATTCCACATAATGAGGCTACGCGCATTTTATTGGTATTGTAAGAACATGATTTACGAAGGATGATTGCCTTCTGATAAGGAAAAGATGACTGAGCCAGACCCAAAGAAATATAAAACTATTTACGCTGACCCGCCATGGCTGGAACGTGGAGGCGGAAAAATTAAGCGCGGCGCTGATCGTCATTACCCACTCATGAAAACTGCTGATATAAAAGCTTTACCTGTTGAAGCTTTAGCGGAAGATAACGCGCATCTATATCTTTGGGTAACAAACAACTTTCTCATGGATGGTTTAGAAGTTATGAAAGCATGGGGTTTCCGTTATGTCACCACAATTACATGGGCGAAAGACCGCATCGGTCTTGGACAGTATTTTCGTGGACAGACAGAACATATCCTCTTTGGTGTAAAAGGTAACCTTCCATACAAGCTGAACGCAGAAGGTAAACGCCAGCAAGGTACGACTCTGGTTGAAGCTAAACGAACTGAACATTCTGTGAAACCTGAAGAGTTCCGTAAAATGATTGAGAAGGTCTCTTACGCACCCTATGTTGAACTGTTCGCTCGCCGCCCAGCAGATGGCTGGTCAGTGTGGGGCAATCAGGTTGAAACAGAAGTCGGTTTGCCCATTCAAAATGAATTCTATAAAACCGATAGCTAAATCATGACTGAACGTATGCTTGGATGTAGCTGGAAATTATTCAAAGCTAACTTCCCACACCATAACCCCAACTGCTATTGCGGCACCAGAACATGGTCAAAAGGTAAAGACGATACCGTAAAACGTGCTAACCGTGCGCGTGAAAAACGTCAACTAAAAAAAGAACTTAAAGAACTCTCCTAATCGAGTTCGTCCACACAGAAATGCTACGATAGTTAGATTATGACAGATAAAATGAACACCTCTTACGAAGACGCCCTCCGCTTAGTTCTTGCAGAAGGAGTACACAAATCAGACCGGACGGGCACGGGAACAACTTCCCGTTTCGGTCATCAGATGCGCTTTGACCTTTCCGAAGGATTCCCTCTTATCACAACTAAAAAAGTTCACATGAAGTCAATTATTCATGAGCTCCTTTGGTTCCTGCAAGGCTCTGGAAACATCAAATACCTAAAAGATAACAGTGTACGCATCTGGGATGAGTGGGCTGATGAGAACGGCGACCTTGGCCCTGTTTATGGTGTCATGTGGAGGAGCTGGCCGAACCTTGATGGAACAGTCACCGACCAGATCAATGACGTTATTGAGCAAATCAAAACCAATCCTGATAGTCGCCGCCTTCTTGTTACGGCATGGAACCCTTCTTTGCTTGCAGAGCAGGCATTACCTCCATGCCACCTTCTGTTCCAGTTCTATGTAGCTGATGGCAAACTATCTCTTCAGCTATACCAGCGTTCTGCGGACATGTTCCTAGGCGTACCATTCAACATCGCATCATATGCTCTACTTGTTCATATGGTTGCGCAACAGACTGGTTTAGAAGTAGGTGAATTTATTTGGACTGGCGGCGATGTTCACATTTATGACAACCACCAAGAGCAGGTCGTTGAGCAATTAAGGCGCGAACCATACCCGTTCCCTACTTTGAAACTGAATAAACGAGATTCTATTGATGATTATGTTTATGAAGATTTCGAAGTTGTTGATTATGTGTCACATCCAGCCATTAAAGCTTCTGTAGCGGTATAAAAAATGGCTAAAGTAGGTTTGATTTGGGCGCAAGCGGAGAAAACCCGCGTCATTGGTGTCAATAACACAATCCCGTGGCACATCCCTGAGGATATGCGTCATTTTAATGAACTCACTAAAGATTCTACTGTCATTATGGGAAAAGCCACATGGTTTTCGCTACCTGAGAAGTTCCGCCCTCTACCTAGCCGTAGGAACCTTGTTCTGAGTTCTGATTTGAGCTTGGAAGCTCCAGGTGCTTTCACATACAGCTCTCTGGAACGCGCGTTCGCATCAGTTGACACCGAATGGGCTTGGATTATGGGCGGTCAAAGAGTTTATGAGAGTGCCTTGCTATTTGCTGATCGTTTAGAAATTACACAAGTTGACTTACCTAATGTAGAGGGTGATACTTTCGCCCCAACAATCCCCCATAATTTCAGGGCTATTAGCTCAGGTGAATGGCAAGTTTCAGAGAAATCTGGAACCCGCTATAGGTTCGAAACTTACGAACCCGCGCCCGGATAATTAATTGTTGGTGCTTTTATAGGCAATAGCGCCGGTGTCAAGTAACTCTACTCCTTCGGAACGCGCATCAGCAGTGCGTTTCCATGTATTCAAATCAAGTTCACTGAAAATCTTACCCTCATCAATGTAAGGCTGGAAAGCCTCTTTGAAAGCTGCGCTCAAATATTTGTTTTCTTTCAGTGCAGCCACAGGGTACACGTAGATTTTTTTCGCATCTTCGTTATGTTGTTCTAACCCGAAATATGTTAGTTCCAGCTCAGGGTCTTCATCCCAGAAAACAATTTGATGACTTTCCGGTTCATATAATTCAAAATCTAAGTTCAATGATTTCACTTTATTCAAATCGAAAGAAATGATTTTTTCTTTCTGACCTAAGAAACGAGTGGAGCCTACAAACGTAAGAACCCCATCTTCATCCAGAATAGAAACTTTGCCATATTTGAGTTGCAGGTGGAACCTCTGCATGTAACTCAATGCGATAAGGCACATGCCAACCCCTAGCATAAATATGATGGCAAACGCTCCATAGACTTCTGCATTTACACGATCTCTGAAGATTACTAGGTAACCGATGAGCAGCAGAAACACGAAGACTAACGTGTATGTCAAGTAGGAAAGTCGTTTTTGTAACATGATGTGCCTTAGTGTGGATGGTGAGCTGGATTAGACTATACCGCAGTTTTCTGCTAAGATTTACTTTATGACAGTTTACTCATACGGTATCCTATTGTATCGGAAGGTACGAGGGAAGAAGAACCGTAAAAGCACAGAGGTTTTCCTCATCCAGCCAGATGGGCCTCATTTCCGCAACTCAACATCTGATGACCTTTGGGGCTTCCCTAAAGGACGCAAAGAGAAAGGTGAAGAGCCGCTCGAAGTTGCCAAACGCGAATTCTGCGAAGAAGTAGGTATGGATGCTCCTGATTTGGACTATAAGGAACTTTCGCCTCTAGTTACATATAGGGGAAAAGTTATCACCATCTTCGCCGCTGACGCTACAGGTCTCAACGTCGAATGGAAAGGTGAGAATGTTCACAAAAAAGTTCATGTTGAGAACGGAGTAACTCACAGTTATGGAGAAACCCGTAACGGTAACTGGCTTCCGCTTGATGATGCGTTGCAGAAAATTGGTCGCGGTCAACGGAATGTTCTAGAAGATTTCATGAAAGAATTCCGAGTAACTAAATAAAGAATGGGATGGACTCTGAAAAATTTACTTCGGGTTCATCCCATTCTTACTATCACTTCCTGTAGCATAAGGAAACCATCCGATATTCTCTGTAAGAAGTCCTCAGCCAATGATGTTTGAGGCTTTTACGACAAGGAAAAAATTGCAAGAAACTGATGATGTTGCTCTACAAAATCAGCATCCAAAACCTGAACATTTCATAGTACATATCAGCGACACTCATCTGATATCTGGCGATGGAACCCTTTATGGTTCCACGGTTCACTCTGACCATTATCTGAAAATGCTCATGAGTACGTTAGAGGCTTCAAATGCTCGCCCTGAGGCATTCATCTTCACCGGTGACCTTGCGGATCAAGGTGAGATTGAAGCATACGTGAAACTTCGTAAAATAGTGGAACCTTTTGCCCAGAAAATAGGCGCAGAAGTTATTTGGGCAATGGGTAACCATGATAACCGTCAGAGCTTACGAGTTCACCTTCTTGATCAGCCAGCTACACGCGACCCTCTGGATATGGTTTATGACTTGAATGGTCTAAGAGTAATTGTTCTTGATTCAACAGTGCCGAACCACCATTATGGACTGGTTTCAGATGACCAACTTGAATGGCTTACTGAAATTTTGAGGGTTCCTGCTCCACACGGAACCATCCTTGCTATGCACCACCCTCCTTTACCCTCTGTGCTGCATTTAGCGGCTGTTGTAGAGCTTCAAGACCAGAAGGGGTTAGAGAAAGTTTTGGTTGGCTCTGATGTACGCTCAATCATTGCTGGGCATCTACATTACTCTTCTTTTGGTGTTTTCGCAGGCATCCCCGTATCCGTGGCTTCTGCTACATGCTATACACAAGATTTGAATGTTGTTGTAGGCGGCACTCGTGGGCGTGATGGTGGACAGAGTTTTAATCTTATCCATGTGTATGATGAAACAATACTTCATTCAGTTGTTCCTCTTATTGAAGGTTCAACTGTAGGGGCTTTCGTCTCACCAGAACAGACTGATGAATTACTGAAACTTCAGGGTTTAAACTAGGGCTGAGTGTAGATGCTTCCATCAGGAACTGCATGCTTCTGCCAACCTAATTCTTCTAGCACTTCTGTAAGTTTATAACTGTCATCAGATTGAATGAAAACACTGTCAACTTTGTTAGCTTCAAGCCATCTATCAACAAATGCTGCATCTTTCGTATAGAACAGCGAGTAGATTAGTTTAATTCTTGCTTCTCCGATTATGTCGTTACGTCCGTCCAATGACGGTGAGACATCCTGCCTAAAAAGTAGTACCGTTCCTCCTCCATTCTGCAAAGTCAACATTCTAGAGTTTTGGGGAACATCATCAAAACTACTAGGGTCAAGTAAAGTAATGTTGGAAACATGATTTAGCTGATAAGTTGCAAAAACTATCCCCATAAGTAATGTGGATGCGGAAACAATGTATATAAAAACAGTGATTAGTTTCTTTGAAGCCAAATGTATCTGGGGGATGAAAGAAGCTCCTATTAAAGAAAATATGATTAGGAAAGGCGTAAACCGGATAGCATTGTAGGACAGTAAAGCAAGGCACAAGATGGCTACACTAAACAGCCACTGCTTTTCTTTGACAGCCAAAAATAAAATCCCGACCCCAAATATTAGTAAAGAAAGTATGATGACGGGCAGAAGCCCCTCAGCGTAAGGAACTGGCATCCATTCAACCATAACGTTACGAGACTCATTGACAACCAGTAAAGTTTTAGTTACCCCATCAACACCAAAAGGTGTACACAGTAGACCTAAAGTAACTGCAAGTGCCATAGTTACTACTGTAACGGTTCGTTTCTTTATATCATCTTGTGTTATGAACCAGTAGCTTGCTGGGAAGATAGCTAAAGCTAGTGGTGCAGTAAGATGCATATTCATCCATATCATTGTCAGAACAAATGCTAAAGCTACTAACCAAATTCGATGGTATTTCATGAGGAAGGTTAGTAGGAGGATGAATAAAGCAACAAGTAAATAGTCAGCATGTTGAGCTCGACCGTTCAACCACGGAAGAAGGGTGACTGTTACTGTGACGAGGATAAAGAAGTTACCTACATGGGTCAGATGCGATATTTGACGTATTATGAGCTTAATAATGGTTAATGTAGCAGCAGTCATGATCGCAGTAAAGAGGGCGACCCCTACAATGCCGAAAGATGTGTAGATGACCGCAAGGAGGACGTTCCAGAGCCAGGAATTGGTCAGCCATTCTTTACCTCCCAACAACCAGTTCCAACTATCATGTGTCGGAATACCATGCGCTAAGGTATCCTGCCCTGCCCTAATGTTCCACAAAACATCAGTTTCTGGCAGTAAGAAACCTCTGAGTAAACTAATGCCTAAGATGAAACCTAGCGTTACTAGCAGATACAACTTTTGAGGAGTTGGCTTCTTCCTGCTAACGGCTTGCATGGGAACACTTTCGGTCAATGGAAATATCGGATTTCTTCTAAGCTGATGATATGCTGAATGGTATGCCAGATCCCGTACAGCCTCTACTCATCAAGCTTAGCCCATTAGGGCAAAGAGGCGTGTTTCAGCCACATATCGAAGCCCGCCATCCTTGGCCTGCGGAAACTTTCTTGCAAGCTGGAAAACGTGGAATTGTTTTCACTCAATCAGAAGAGCAACCAGTATATCGCACAGCTTTTGTAGAAGCTTTCGTGGATATTGGGCAAGCGCCTGGTTTTTATCGTGGTGAAGCAGAAACTGTTGAAGCTGCTGAAACCGCAGCTTATCTAAAGTTCCAAAAAGCGTTAGCTTGCGATGAACATGAATGGTTTGCTGGTAAGTACACAAACGGAGGGGGACATTGCCGTAAATGTGGGAAATTCGGCTCTAATGTTTTCACAGGAGAACAACTAGGGCAGTTCTGTCATATGTGTGGCGTAGGAACCACAGGACATGCAATAAAGCATGATGATGGGATACGTCGCTGGTATTGTTCAGAACACCAACAAGCTGCATGGCAAACACGTCACAGTTATCTGATGCTGAAAGAAAACACTTCGGAATGGAATGATGACATCCGCCGAGAGGTCAGTCTACTCAAAGTTTATCTTGAGTTAGATGACGATGATGACTAAATCAGTTTGCCGTATTCGTGAACCTCATACATGCAGAACTCATTCACAACCCAGCCTTGTTACTGTTGATGCTGTTTTCAATCTACCCTCAGATAAACCTGCAGTGTTCTCAACCACGCAAGAATTTGTTAGTTTCTATAAAAAACTTTACCCTAAACTCTCATTAATTGTGACCCATGACCCTATCACTGGTTTTGTCATACTTAACCAAATCATCATTCCAAAAGAAGACCGTAGATTAGGCTTAGGCTCTCGAATCATACAAGATTTTGTCAACATGGCGGATGAGTACAATTTTCAGCTAGCTCTGACCCCAGATAGTGTGTTCGGCACTCCGCAAGCTAAGTTAGAAGTCTTCTACCGAAAGTTCGGTTTCGTTCGAAATTTAGGAAGAAATCAAGACTTTAGTATTTCAGAAACCATGGTGCGTTACCCGCAATAGTTAGAACAGTTGTTTGCGAATTTCTTTCGCCACTGCTTCAACCATTGGAACGCATATGGAGTTACCAATCCTTGCGTACTGTTCTCCTAAAGCCCCTACTCGTGTATAGTCCTCCGGATACCCAAAAATTCTGTAACATTCTTCTATAGTTAGTTTGCGTACACCAGAAACACCTTTAGTGCGTTCTGTGAGAATGAAGTAACGACCTGACTTTTCACCAGCAGAAAGGGTCGGATGTGAACCTTCTGAGGAATAAATCCTATTAGGCTGCTTATGCGTTCGGGAGTGATGCAAATTTCCAGCAACTACTCCAGCAATACGCACATTACCTTTACGATACCCCACAAACTGCAATCCTGTTTTGGAAGAAACTTTTCTTACGCCCTCATCTAGAAGAACGAAATCATTCTCATCTAACCATTCAAACTGGTCTGCTGGCTTCTTGTCTAGGAAATCTTTTAGTGGTTTGCGGCCAACAGTAGTAATTTTCGCAAAATCAAAATCAATACCTTTGTTGTTAGCTACGATAATAATTCTTTCCCGAGACTGTGGGGTTCCGAAATCTGCTGCATTGAGAACCTTAGTAGATACTTTATATCCTAAATCTTCGAGAGATTTGATGATGACAGCGAAAGTGTTCCCGCTGTCATGTGTTGTAAGATTTTTTACATTCTCTAGAAAAACAACAGTCGGATTTTTAGCTGCAATCATTTTACATAAGTCAAAGAACACAGTTCCTCTTGTGTCCTCGAACCCTTTTTTATGACCTGCTCTAGAAAATGGCTGGCAGGGGAAGCCTCCGCACATAACGTCAAAATCAGGCATAGTATTGATGTCAATTTTGGTTATGTCAGCAAGTATATCCTCACCGAAGTTAGCTTGATAGGTTTGAGCGGCATGCTTATTGAAATCAGCGCCGAAAACACAAGAAAAGTTATTGCGTTCCATGCCGTACCTAAATCCTCCTAACCCTGCAAATAGGTCAATGAAGGTTTCATTTGAGGTGGAGGAAGTCATGTAGAGAACTATCGGTGTTTGTTAAAATAAATCAGTAAACAGGTTGCCAATTAAAGTAACCTAATTCAATTTTGATTTTGTGCGTTTACTACAATAAAAACGCAAGATTATTGCGTTAGATGAACATAATAACTAAAAACACACCATTCTCTAAGAATTCAAAAAGCCGATAGATTACTGCATGGCTGTTATGGAAGCATTTATTCGAGAAGCGAGATTAGTAACTCTTTCTTTCTTCGTAGATGACCGCGCCCTCAAACAACATGCCAATCTTCTTCTTGAACGTAGAGTAACAACCAACTCCAGCCAATTCAAAGAGAATACTTCCTTGCATGCAATCCGCGCCCGAGCGCTTGATGACTATTTTGATGCAGGGATGCGATATTTCCGCCGGTACGCCCTCACCAACCTTGTAATGTTCATGAATGAAGAATCTCAGAACAAATTCAACTACCTTGTAGAAGAGATTGTTCTGATTGATGAAGTTATCTCTGAAATCCGCCAAGGCATCAAAATGGGTGAGAATACGTTCGCGGAGTTAGGTGAATATCTGATGATTCATATCCGTTTAACTGCGGTAAAAGATAATATTGAAAAAGATATGATTATGGCTTTGGACGGTCCAAACTTCCGCCCACAAATTCTACCTGATGTCGCACGCATCTTCTACGAAGACAATAAGAAGCGGAAAATTCAGAGGACGTTAGGAACGTTTAATGAGTACAGCAACAAAAAAACATTTTAGTCCAGTTTCCCAGAAATGGGTTCCATGCCATGCTACCAAACGACCATGCCGTTATGGTGAAGCAGCACACAAAACAAATGCTGAAATTGCAGCAATCAAGGAAGAGCAGAAGCTCTCCATTGATATGATGAGTGCTGGTGAAGTTGTAGAAGTTTACGGCGACACTATGGAAAAGCATGTTGGAGACAGCTACAAAGACGCCCATGCTGAATTAGCACTCTCAGCAACTGAAATGCAAGGGTTTGAGGATAAAGTTCTGGAAGGACATATCCACACTCCTAACAAATTCAAAGAACAGTTCAGAAGCTTAGGCGCTTCACCCAGCGTCTTAGGTAAATTAGAAATAAAAAGTATCCCCTCATTCGATGAGATACGTGACGAAGTAAAAAATGCAGACCCTGCGCTCAAAGAAGAACTTGGTAAAGCATCTATGAAGAACTTTGAGAAAGAACAGCGTATTAAAGAACTTGCAACACAAGGTTTGCAACTTACATAAGTTTAGTAACATAACTGTGCCCTTCAACCTATAGATGGTTGAAGGGCACAGTTATGTTTATGGTAGCTACCCTGAGAAAGGTTAGAATTTTTATGTCTGAAGTCGAAAATAACTTATACGCAATCGAAGACGAAAAACTACTCAAAACGAGCCACCCCTACAGTTATCACTACGTAAAGCGCTTAGCAGGCAAGTACAGAGTAAAGCGAGTAGGTCGGTCAGGTATTTTCATAAATGACGCAACTCTAATCCAAAAAATACTAGCGGCAGATACTTTTGAGCAAATCGACTGGCTCACCCAATATCGCGGTTTCCGAAGCCCTCTTTTCGGAACCACAGGATTGCATCCTAACCTTAGCCCTGAAACATTAAAGAAAATTAGCGACATTGACATGGCTGGTTTTAGTGGTCTTATACAAGTAGGAGTGAGTGAATATTTTGACCAACTTGATGATGAACTCACTATTGACACGTATGTTGATATTGTGGAATGGTCTGACCGACTAAACCTTGAACTTCTTTGCTATCTACTTGGAGTTCCAAGGAATGTGGATTACGCTAATCGTAAAAATTCTATAAAAAATATTTTCAACAACATAAAAACTCTTACTGGTCCAATAACGAAGCGAAGTGAACGTCAGTTTGCAGAAGCTGAACTGAACGATTTTTCTGACCTCATTAGCGCTAGTTACCGCTACAGCAGTAACAGCATACCTTCTTGGTTCAAAACTAACGGTTTTACTCTCCAAGAAACCAAAGATATCATACTTACGTTATCTCTTACTGTAGTTGAAACTCTTAGACCCTTACTTCCGAGAATTACCAGCCTACTAGTTGAAACCGAACACCTTAAATATGTAAATGAACATGATTTGATTAGCGAAACTGCGTTAGCGGAAATTTTCCGGATGACATGCCCAGTTCCTGTTACCGTTCTCAAAGCAACAGAAAATTACGAACTTGATAGTTTCCTTATTAAAGCTGGAGAAACTGTTGTTTTAGTTTCAAAGTTTGCGGCGCAACGGGTTGGGAATTTTGACCTTTTCCGACAGAACCAACAGTCTATCTACGATTACTGTTTCGGTAATTTGGATACGCTTTCAAAAACAATGATTATAGATGTTGCGAACAAACTTATGAGCGTATTACAGGAGGTGGACCAAGCCCACCCTCTGAACGTTAGAGCTAAATCAATCAACCACATCTCCTTAAACGGAGAGTATAAGAATTTGAATTTGGAAGCACACTAGATGAATATGAATGTCATTGTAACTGGCGCTGGAAGTGTTTTTGGGAAACATCTAATACATGAACTCCTGAAAGACACTTTTACTGTTATTGCAGTTGCGAAGGAAAATCCTAACATAACAAATGTTCAACACCTCCCTATGGATTTGGCTGTAAGTGCGAACTATCCTTATTTTGGGAAAGAGGTAGCTGTTGTGAACTGCGCTGAACTCTTTGCTGAAAGTCGGTCTTTGAAGTTATCAAAAGCTAATCTTTTGGGAACTATGAATGCCATGAGGTTAGGTGGTGGGCGTTTTATACACCTATCAACCACTGGTATCTATAACATGTATCATGACCATGTTAACCTTGCTGAAAGAAATAATTTAGAAAAATCAGAATTTGTTAACGAGTATGTAAAGACTAAATATGAAGCAGACCAACTTGTGTTGAGTAGACGAAGAGACCAGCCTTCTGCGGTACTTCGACCACATCTACTTTATGGTCTCAACGATGATACTCTATTCAATAGAACCGTAAGAAAAATAACAAAGAACTCTATTTCTCTACCTCGGTGGGGTAAATCATTGCACACTTTTACTCATGTCGATAATTTAGTGCAAGCTATAAAATTGTCTTTACGTTCAGAGCTCCTGCAAGATAACAATGCTTTCAATATTGTGGACAGCACCAAGATTAGTTTTGCTGATGCCTTGTCTGCATCCCAGAATACTGAGGGGGATTTGAAAGTGCATAATATCCCCATGAAATTTGCTTTACCGTTAGCGCGATTGACAGAGCAGGTTACACCTGTTGACAGCGAACCGCAAATGAGCGAATATTTTGTTCGTCAAGTTGGTATGCAGCGCACGTATGAGACTGCTAAAGCTTCTTTCCTATTAGGCTATAGACCTACTGAAAGCAAATTCTAGTTTACGCTTAGAATTATGAAATAGTCAGTGTCAAGGCTTACATTTTCTTGACTACTAGTAGATGTGGTTGGTATGGAGCTGGTGTTAGTTTCTTGTGTCATGTGAGTTTCCGATATGGTTGATTTTACAACCTGCCACGTTGAAGAGTTGTCTGTCTACTCTGAGTTTATCGGCTATAAGTTTTAAAGAACAGGTATAGTTAGATATACATGAGGAGAAGAGGAACATGTCAAAAGGAATATTACAACCCGATGGTAGTCGATGTTATAAAGGGGCTGACTGCACACGTCATGCCGCTTACAATAAATTTTCAAAAGAAGCTGAAACACTTATATCTGAGGTGAAGAAAGGCTATCTTTTCACACAACCTGCACCCATAAAAGTGAAAGCCAGTCTGTTGCGTGAACCACACAGTTTCAATGTCACTAACTCCGCATCTTACACTTACGATGGCAGTTACTGTCAGGGAACAGATGACGAAGATGAAGGTATTTGCAGAGATAGCGTAATTGAAGGTCTGCGTATGGAAGATACAGACACTCGTAGGGTTCTACTGGATGTTTTCGGGGTGTACCCTTATGGTCCTGAGGCTGAAACAGCTATCCCTGATGAGCTGGTAGCTTATGGGGAAGAGCTTGGAATGGATAAGCCGGATGCTTATACTCTTTATACCGAAGGAGGTTATTATGGCGAGGAAGCTGTAGTGGAACTCAACCCTGATATCCGACAGAAACTTACTGAATGGTATTACAATCAGGATAACGCGAACGATGATAAAGGAATCCTTTCATATTGTCGTTCAAAAGGTCATGCCACTACAGGGCAATCGCCTCTTGCGGCCATCAAGAATCAATTAAATGCTGAAAATAATGGACGGAAAGACTTCCGAGTAGATAAAGCCACGCAGGTATCTACAAAAGTTGTTGCTTTCGATAAAATCACTGTTACCCAGCCTAAACATTATGAAACTGTTGACAGTCGCCCACCTGTACCCGCAAATGATGATGCTAAACCATTCATGGGCGTGTTATACACTGATGGTCGTGGCGAATATGTTCTCATTGATGGTTACCACCGCTTAAAGAACGCCCGCGAAAATCGTCCGGGTAAAGGCACTTACATTATCCTACGCTGAACTTAGTATTTCCCAGCGTAAACTTCCGAAGATTTTTCACCAGTAGTTAGCTGCTTTTCTAAATCATCAAGGATGGTCTTTGTCGCGCTTGTACCGAAACGGCTTACCCCTAACGCGCGCATGGACAGTAGAATTTCCAGCGATGTAACACCACCAGAAGCTTTCACTTCAATGTGGTCGCTGACTGCTGCCCTCATGAGCTTTAGGTTAGGCTCTGTAGCGCCTTCATCCGCAAAACCTGTGCTAGTTTTTACAAAATGCGCACCAGCTTGCTCCGAAATTTTGGACACTTCAATAATTTCTTCTTCGGTCAAGTAGGCTGTTTCAAGAATAACTTTAACCTTCTCAATTCCCGCCTCATTAGCGGTGATGACTACTTCCGAGATGTCATCATGGATGTAACCCCAGTCATGGTCTTTCGCTTTACTGATATTTATAACCATATCAATTTCGTCTGCACCATTCACTGCGGCATCCCATGTTTCATAAGCTTTTGTTTCTGTTGTGCTAACACCGTGGGGGAAGCCTACAACAGTTCCTACTTTCACGGAAGAGCCTGCGTTGGCGAAGAAAGTTTTAGCATATTCTACATCTGAGGGACGCACGCATACGCTAAAGATGTTGTAGTCTGCTGCCAGTTGAAGACCTCGGGTTACATCTTCTCGGGTGAAATTAGGGCGCAGAATTGCATGGTCAATCAGTTGTGCGATTTCATGCACAGGAGGCAGAGACATGTTGTTACCTTTCAAGTATATGCTAAGCATAGCAACAATATCTGCTCAGGTCAAACTCAACCGATATACTTTGTTACGCAGGCTTTCCAAAGGCGTGAAGTGACAATCACTACACAAAGGAAATAAAATGCTATCAACTCCACGAACTCATGAGCTTCGAGAATTCTACCTATGCGGTATCCGCACAGGTTACCGTAACTCCAAACATGCAGAGCAGGCTGCTGCAAATTGGGATAACCACACAACCTACGATTGTGAATATTGCCCTTCTGTTCATCATGTCAAAGCTGATGCTTTACATTCCGAAGATAAGCTAACAGCATACGCAACTGACCACTGGAACAGTTTCATTACAAAACTCTAATATTAAAGCGAAGAACCCCTGACCTTGAAAGGGAAAGGTCAGGGGTTCTTCGGTAATTATTATCTGCTTTTGCTGCGCAGGATAGCTGGGTGTAGAATGCGAACATCCCCAGCCTTGTAAAGCTCTGCTACGCGACCGCTAGCATCATTCTTACCTACTTCACCAACAGGTTCCACGAATCCCTCAGTGTTCAAAACTTTGCGACGGAAGTTTGAAGCGTGAAGAGGGAAACCCCATACAGCTTCATACACCCGACGTAGTTCAGGGATGGTAAAAGTTCCATCTAGAAACGCTGTTGCAACCGGCAAATCTTCAAGTTTGGATGCTGCGCGTTCCAACGCATCAGCAAGAATGGTGGAATGGTCAAACGCTAAACGAATTCCATCATTGTTACTATTGAAGCCTGCAATATCTTCGATAGCAAAGAAGTGCGCTTCCACAGCATCATCGCCAGCTACAGGGGTGCCAATCAGTCCAGTGGGCGCAAATACAAGGTATGCAGTTGAAATAACACGCATTCGAGGGTCGCGGCCTGGAGTAGAATAAGTTTTTAGCTGCTCAAGATTATGCGCCTCAAACTCGACATTTGTTTCTTCTTTCAGTTCTCGCGCAGCCGCCATCTCAGAAGTTTCATCCTGATCAACAAATCCACCCGGAAGGGCGTAGCAATCTTTATATGGCCAGCCGCCACGCTTCACAAGAAGAACACATAGTTTGCCGTCCTTGATGGTTAGGATTACAATGTCTGCTGTGTACGCATTGGAAGGGTACTCTTTAGGTTTGTAATCTTTTAGGAAATCTTCTTCTGTTTCATAGTTAGACAATGGTGGCTCCTGCCGTTTCAAGTTCAATAATGGTTTTTGCTGAGCGCTCGGCATCTACCCCAGCGATGAATTCGGTGAGCACGCGAACGGTGAGACCGTCTTTGAGTGCATCCAGCGCGGTAGCGCGTACACAATGGTCTGTCGCCAAACCAGTAACGTCTACGGTCTGGATGTCTAGTTCTGCAAGAGCTTTGGTGAGTGTCGAGTATTCGTTATCACCGAATTCGTGACCTTCAAACCCTGAGTATGCAGCTTCGTATTCGCCTTTGACAACCTGTACGATTGTTGTTGCATCATGGTTGATGTGCAGCGCACCAAGTGCTTCGGCTACATTCTGATGAATTTTTGCTCCATCAGTGTATGCCTCACAATGGATAGGCCAAGTGTCAACATAGTCAGGAGTTTCAGCCCAATGGTTTCCGGGGTTGATGTGCCAGTCTTGCGTGGTCACAATTACGTCATACTTGTCAGCGTTGTTTTTGATGTATTCAGCAAGCGTCTCAGCTACTTTCTGTCCACCTGTTACAGCGAGGGAACCGCCTTCGATGAAGTCGTTCTGTACATCTACGATAATCAATGCTTTGTTAGTCATTTTATTTCTCTTTCTTGATTGTTGTTAACCGGCGATCAAGTTGTAAACCCGGTACTTGTTCTACTATAACACATTATCGGCTTAGAACTCAAATTGAGTAGTAAAACCTTTAGAACAAGATAATGTCTGCTGTGCTATCAGTACAGCAGACATTATCTTGTTCTAAATTTAGTAGTTTGTAGCAATCAAATGCTCGACCTTAGTATCAAAACGATTACGAATGTTTACCCCGTAAGATAAAGAATAAACATGTTTGATATGGTCGCCATAAAGTTTTTCAGTCAGTTCCGATTTGTCAATGACAACCATAAATTTGGCTTTTTTCAACCCCATGAGCGTTGTAGCTAACTCTTCCTGCTTATCATCTCCGAATTCACTGTCATGAGAATACTTTTTCATGACACGAGTATAAGGGGGGTCAATGAAGATGAAGGTGTTCTCGTTGTCATTCGCTTCCACCACAGTTTTGTAATCCCCATTAGAAACAACAGCTTTCTGTAACAAGTCCACATGAGCTTGGCTGGTTAAAGCAGAAGCGTTCAGGTTCTTATAATGTCCAAAAGGAACATTGAATTCACCTTTCCCATTAAACCTCCGCATACCACTGAAAGCAAGCTGGTTCACTATCCAGAAACGTGCGGCACGTTCAGCATCAGAAATCTCTGATAAACCGTTATTACGATCTTTATTGCGCCAAGCATAATACATTGCTTCCTGCTCCGAATGCCTGTCAATGTCTTCTACTGGAATGAATAAAGATGATGCTTCTGCAACCTTCTCTAAGAAGTTCCTGTCCTGAGTTTTGACATGTTTGAAGAAATTAGCAACATCCCAATCGAAATCATTGAGAACATTAGTTCCTTTGAGATTATTCAGTGACCAGAAAACAGCGCCTGCACCAAGAAAAGGCTCTACAAAAGTATAACTTTCATCCTTTTTGATAAAATCTGGATAAAACTTTTTGATTTCAACAAGCTCACGACGCTTCCCGCCTGTCCACTTAAAAAGTGGTAATAAATCTTTAGTCATAAGTCTTTCCAATGTCAATGCGTCAGTGATAAATTCACTGTTTTCTATCGGATGCAGGAGCTAGACATTTAAATAAAAACAAGGTAAGATAACATCAACTATATTCGAAGAGGTTACGTTGACGAAAGAAAACCCTACCCGATGGCTTCCTGTCATTTGGGGTCAGTATCACCCCGTATCCCCTGCTGTCATCGACTACGACAGTGAATATGCATACTCACATGGACAATGCTTCGCTCTTGCATACGAATACATGAAAAGCCTTACCAAAGAGGAGCGAGCTACCCACTCTTTCACCATCCTGCTAGATAAGGTGAAAGAAGAAACATATTTTGTCCATGCCTACATAAAAATAGGTGACGGTCAAATGATTGACATTCAAGGCATCCATCCAGAAGAAAGTTATTTGCAGGACTGGGCTAAATCCTCAGCGGAGAAAGTCTTCTACACCCAAGAGCTCACATACACGGAGATGCTGAACTGGAAAAATCATAAAGTAGCTCAGTACCTTGAAAAAATGTACAAACAGCGATGGTCAGTTGCGCGTACATTCGTTAAACCACTGAAACAAAAAATACGTCAGCAACTTACAGATGCAGCCAGTTAGAGATAGGGAATACTACTAAGAAAGCTGGCATACCATGGGAAACTTTCCTGCTGTAAAACTACCTGATGGAAAAACCTGTACTTCAGGTCCCAACTGCCGCATTCATGGCGATGCACATAAACTTTTATCCCAAGTAACAGCACATGCTAAAGCCACTCTGCCAGCAAATCCTTTAGAAAACGAAACCCCTTCTGATATTGATGTGAAGTTAGCTGAAATCTATGGTCGTTACAGCCAAAAGATGCAGGAAGCTAAAGTCCCTCGTGAACACATCAAAGGTTACCGTGAACGCATGAACCCGAATAACAGGTTCTACCGTGCAAGAGACACATCGCAGTATGAAGGTTGGATAGCCGCAGCCGAAATCAAAGCCGAAAGGCTTGAAGCAGAAGCTGCTGCAATTTACAAAGAAACAGAACCTTATGATGCAGAATTCAATCGTCGTGGAGGCTGGACACGAGCTTTCCTTGTAGATAACACGAACGGTCATGTTCATAAAAATCGAAACTGTTCAACATGTCATGTAACCACGCAGTATGTTTGGTTACCCTCTTACTCAGGTTCCGACGAAAATAAGATTGTTGATGACGCGGGTGAGAAAGCTTGCACAGTATGCTACCCTTCCGCGCCTGTGGATGTTTTAAATCGCCCTACCCGCATTTTCAATCCAGAACGCCAAGCTGAACGTGAGCAACGAGCTAAAGAGAAAGCTGCTCGTGAAGCTGATAAAAGAGCAAAAGCTATAACGGCTGCTGACGGTGGACAACTGCGAACCCGTTACTACGGTCGTATTGAAACAGCACGTACTGCTGAAATACAAGCTGTCAGCACACAGGTAACGTTGCTAGCACATGAGGATGGACGAGGGTTGATTCGTAACACACCAATGATTGATGAGTACCGTCAGGATTACAAAAACCTTGTAGAAGCACTAGCTAAGAAAAAAGGCTCTACCTATGACGAGGAAGATGCTTTCCTCAAAGAGAAAGCTGCGAAAAAGTTCCGTAAAGAATGGAACTAAAATAATTCAAGTGAGGTCTACATCTGATATTTTACGGATGTAGGCCTCACTTTTTTGCTAAGATATAGACATGACACACGTTCCGACTAATAAACTGCCTCAACATCGACCCCTTATCGAAATCGACTACAATGACATTGACGCTGAAGGAAACACAGGTTTTCGCTTCACGGATGTTCAATCTGATATCCCTCTCATTGTTGGGCAACATGTAACCGTGTTTCAGCCGGAGGATGAAACATATACAAAAGGTGTAATCGTCAACCTTTATGGTCATCGTCCTTACGGTAAAGTTCGCGTACTATGGAATGAGATGAAAGGGTATACTCCATAAAACTCTAATACCTTGTTAGATATTCTACATGAGAGAACAATTAGGGTGTAGCCAATGGCAGTAAGAACAGCACCGTATTTACACTCTGATGGCTCCCCCTGCTGGACCAAAAACTGTTCCCGCAGTTTAGAGACTTTTATTCAGAACCAAGACTTCAACGGATATCTGAACGCAAGATTACAACAAGATGCTGCCCCTTCCCCCCGCCCTAGAAGAATAAAAAGTGTTGCTGTTTATAGGAACGGAGACATCTCAATTGGGGATCACCAGAATGAGGAAGTAAAACAACAGTATGCACTTGTTGATTCTGTAAAACCTAATGATGGTAGAGTTGGTCGTCAAGATTCCATCTTCGCTTCACCTACAGTTCGTGGAGTGGGTCGTTGGGTCAAAGCTAATGAGCTGACAACCCAGACGCGCGGCAAAGAGAATAGTGAAATCAAAGTTAACCCAGCGAATGTTTATGTATACTCAATTGATGAATATGAAAAAGCTGCGCTGAGTTCCCATAATTTCAACAACCCTGAGGCTTACCGTGATTACTGGGCTTCTGGCATTCCTCTTTCTGAATGGAATAAAGTTGCCACGGAACGAAAGTTAGATGCAACTAAGTGGGAAATTCTTGTACCTGAAACAGATATTATTGAAGCCAAGCCAATAAGCAGTCGCCGTATCATTACTGCTCAGGATGACGGTTCTTACCTGAGGCGTGAGTTGATGTGGGTGCTTGAAAGTCGAAAAGCAGCCAGAAGCATTCAATGGTAATCTAAGTTATTCGAACTGTTACCCCTTTTCGACCTCGCCCCTGTTTGGGTGGTAGTATAAAGATACTATGCTGCATGAACAATTTGAAGAAGAAACCCCAGACTTCGCAGCACCTTTGACGCCTCATAACTACTACAGTCGCCAAGCAGAACTCATTCGTGGCGCTTACATTCGTAAACTTTTCTTCACAGAAAGGCTGTATCAGAGGTATCGCTTGGTGCGGTTGTCCACTCTGGTGACTTTCATTATCTCTACAATCCTCACCGGCATCTTTTTAGTAACGGTACTCCTCAATAATACAAATGACTGGGTACTGGTTTCTGGCCTAATTTTAGTCATTCTATCAACCATCGCTAGTGGGCTAACAATGGTCAGAGATAGCTCTGTACATAAACCTGCAATGAAAAGTATTCAACGGTCAGCCGAAGCTCTACGTAGAGACTTAGCATTCAATTGGATACAAGGTAGATATGGTTTCTCTTTGACTCATTCAGATGAAATATATGAAAGTCTTTTTATTCCTCAGAAACAACGCCCTTCTATACCTGAGGTTATTCAACTTGATGATGGTAATTTGATACAGTCAGCATACATAGTGGATAAAGGTTACATAATCTGCTATTATGGTAGTAGTGAAGAGTGTTCAGCCTATACCAGAACACAGTTTATCACTGACATCACCAATCAGGAGTAGTTCATGAGTTTTGATATCACCAATAAAGTTATTGATATCAATTTCAGCATCCCCGCTGAACATCTTCGTGCTGCATTTTTGAGTATCACCAAAGAGGACCCTCTCGTAAAATATGGGGGATACCCGTGGCATACTCGCCTACTCATTTCAACTTATGAAAAGTTTAGTGTTAGGGAGTTAATTAAAGGCGCAACTTCTATTCGAGAAGTGTTCATCAAATTAGGGTTCAGTGCTGAAATAGATTCTAAAGATAATTTGAACCTTGTTGGATACCGCGACCTTGTTGATTACAGTTTTGTTAACCGAAGCCTTCGATGTGTTGCGCCTTACGTTCAACTGGGAAGTCGCATCAAATGGACTAACAGTGAGGGTGACAAATGGACAGAAATGTTTGATGGTAAAACTTTAACCATCGTTGATGAAGTTATTTTAAGCGAATAAAATCTAAGTTGGAAGAAATATTTGACTTAGGACGATAAACATGGTAACGTAAGTTCTATACAAGCTCCTATAGCTCAATGGCAGAGCAAGGCCCTCTAAAAGCCGTGGTTGCGGGTTCAAGTCCTGCTGGGAGCACGAGTACAAAACAATTTGTACCAGATAAAAGAAAGCAATACAAAATCATGACGTAGGTTACTTCTAACACAATCCCAACAATCGAAAACGAACCCGAGTCTTTTCTCCATAAAGACAAACTGTATCTGGTGACGCACGGCGACCTGTCATCCGGTTATCAAACAGCCCAAGTTGCCCATGTAGTTGCAGACTTCATCATGAAGAATCCTACAGATGCTGAAAAATGGCATCACATTTCAAACTCTATCATCGTTCTTGAAGCAGAAAATGCCGAGAGCCTGAGTGACCTCCGTGACCTTGCTAGCGAACGCGATATTCCTGTAACGGCATTCCGTGAACCAGACCTTGGTGATGAAATCACTGCGCTTGCTTTCCAGCCCAGTGAAGCGACCCGTAAGCTTCTAGCTAACCTACCTCTGGTTGGTCGTCGCCTTTCTGCGCAGAAGCCCCTCCATGACCGTGAGCGTCGTTTGCGTGAACTGTCATGCGCGATGATGGAATGCGAGCAGACTAAAGGACAGAACGTTCTTCAGCATGGTCGTAGTGTTCGTGAGCACTACTTTGCTATTGTTGACCACCTTGAAGGTAAAGTCAACCTCAACGAAGCTGATAACTGGCGTTTGCCTGAATGGGTTGATGAGTACCGTGAGCAGTTGCTTACCTCACTGCCTTCTCGTTTCATTATGGACCGTTACCTCACCCTTCATGATTGTGGTAAGCCTTTCGTTCGTGAAGTAGATGAAGATGGGCGTGTTCATTTTCCTGAACATGCCGCAGCATCAGAACGCACCTACCGTGAAGTTTTCGGAGATGAAGCTAATGAGACAGTTGCATACCTTATTGGGCATGATATGGATGTACATATGCTCAAAGCTGATGGTGTTGAAGCTTTCGCTAAAACCCCTACAGCAGTTGCGCAGCTTCTTGCTGCTCTTGCAGAGGTAACATCAAATGCTGCAATGTTTGGTGGAACAGAATCAACTTCATTCAAGATTAAGTTCAAGCAAATCAATCAGCGTGGTAAAGCTGTTATGAAGCTGCTTTACGCAAACGAGGAGAAGGTAGCATGATAACAGTTGAACACCTCTCAGAGGTCATGGAAGCCGCTGTAACAGCCGCAGACATTGAAACCATGCAGCTTTACCCTGACACATTCGAAGCGTCCGTAGAAGAGCGTGAGCGCTTTAAAATGGAAGCGTTGAAAGCTTTCGTGAACCAGAAAATTCTTGAAGCGAAGCATGAAGGTTGGGTTACTCGTGATAAAGAAACAGGCACCTATTACGAAGTAGGTTGGGATAGTGAAGATGATGAAGGTAACGAAGTGTGGCATTGCGACCACACCACTACCTCATACAATAAAGCATACAACACCGCATCCCGCTGGGGCTGTGACTTCAGAACCATCCGAACGAACCCTTATCTAACAAACTAAAACTTTGGGCTGCATAACATCAAATTATGCAGCCCAAAGTTGGAAAGAAAACATTATGACTTACATTATGAGAAACACAAAAGAAGAAGCATTAGCTGAATTTTCTGACATCCTAACGTTAGAAGACGGCTGGGCTGGCGAAGGGTCTCTCGCTCCCCGAACAGAGACCCTTACAACCGGCGAAAGTCTTTTGCAAAAACTACTATCTACTACTAAGCCACCTGTTGTTACGCCTGAGGATAACGGAACAATATCTTTTGAATGGTTTGAAGGAACAAGTAGCGCACACCTTGAAATAGGTCTCACAAAATATGCCATGTATGTGGCTACTGAAAGCAAACCTTCCATTTATTTCAATGGAATGATAGCTGACTTATCAACAAACATCCCTGACATGATCGAAACACTAAACAGTAGCTTTACAACAACCAAGAAAGAAGAAAAATAACATGTCCAATTTTTATGATAGCTCCTACTGGCATAAAGGAAATGGTCTAGCTCTTTGGAATATTAGGAAAGTCTTAGCGCTTATTCAAGCTGTAAGTGACGCTAACACCCCTGAACCTTTCTTCACTGTTGGTTCAAACGAAATGACTGATGAATGGGATGGTATGGCGATTGCTTCATGGATGACTAACGGCATCAATGAGCTCACAATTGAATGTGAAGGTGAAACTCTCATGATTTCAGCTATGAAAGCCGCAGAGAATGATCCTGACAATAAAAAGGTTCTAGATTTTGAATTCTGGTACATGTTTGGTGGAACTGAGGTTGAGCGTTCACCTGAAGCGCATAACGGAGACTACAATAATTGGTCTGAGCTAGAAGAAGCCCTAGGCAAAGCACGACAATGGCTTATCGACAACGCTGCTGACTTACCTAAACGTGACCTTCGGAGCCTTCTGAACATCAAAGAATAAATCACCGGAACCGATATCTCAAACGTAACTGATAAGGATGTTTTAGATGGTCACCAAGAATGTAGCACAGCACCGTGTACTTGATTTATTTGCCGGAACTGGTGTCGGTGTAGCAGTGCGGCAGCTTGGAGCTTTAGACTTCGGTGTAGAGATGATGCCTGCGGCTTTAGCTACCCGTGACCACAACAAAATGACAACCGTTTATGAAAACGCTTGGGATGCTGACCTTGCTGAAAAACTTGTATTTGACACTCTATGGGCTTCCCCTCCTTGTCAAAAGTTTTCCCTTGCTGGCAAAGGTGACGGACGTAAAGCTTTGGAAGATGTTTTGGCAGTAATTCACACTAAAGGTTATGTAGAACTTAAACATTTACGTGAACAAGCGGAGCTTCTTGGTGATGAAAAAATTGGTTTAGTTCTATCTCCTTTGCATTATGTAAATCGTTACCGCCCTACCTATGTTGTTTTCGAACAAGTTCCTCCTGTTCTTCCTGTCTGGGAAGCAATGGCGGTGGAGATGGAAGAGATGGGTTATTCTACTTGGACAGGTAAACTCAACTCCGAACAGTATGGGGTTCCGCAAGCTAGAACTCGTGCTTTTCTAATAGCGCGCTTGGATGGCAAGGAAGCAAAGCCTCCAACACCTACCCATTCACGATATTACAGCAGCAACCCTACTAAACTGGATGACAATGTACTCAAATGGAATACCATGTTTGATGCTTTAGGTTGGGGCTGGACAAACCGACCTGCTCCAACAGTGTTAGGAGCTAACGTACATGGCGCGTCTGGGGTAGAGTTATTTGACAGAGGCTCACGAGCTAAAATGTTAGATGGTATCATTGCGGGTACTTTTATAGGCAACGGTCGTGTAGTAAACCCTAACACTCCACTAGACCCCCTGAGGCTACTTCCTAAAGAGTCCGCGAAACTACAATCATACCCAGATGATTTTACTATGATAGGCACAAAGTCAAAACAGTTCCTTCTTAGCGGGAATGCTGTTCCTCCTCTTATGGCAAAAGCCACTTTAGAAGCAGTTTGGGCTTAACGAGTTTGAGTTCTACGCTGTTTGAGCTGATGATGTCGGCGCAAACGGGCTTCTTTGTCCCATTGGCTTTCAAAATGAACTTCTGACCAATAATTCGTAGTGTTAGTGCGCGCTTCAACTTCATCATACTGATATTGCTTGTAAGCGTTCGCTATATTACCGATACGCTGTTCCAGTTCTTTAGCCTGCAAGGTTAGTGGTGTGTAACCATTATTATTCTCTGGCTCAAAAAGCTGCTGATCTGATGCGCCCCGCACATGTATATAAAGGCTGCGTGAACCTGAGTTTACGGTCACCCTGAAATCAAGGTGACGCGGTAGATAGTTTTTACGTTGTGCTTCTTTTATGTCGCTAGTTACACTACTTTTTATTTCGCTCACAGATAGATTACTGTCATATTTAGCGCCAGTAAAAACTGGCCATGAACTATCATCTGCGTTTTTTGTGAAGTTCTCAGCTATTTCATATGTAGACTTCTGTAAAGGGATGAGTGCGCCGCCTGCTGCATCATCAATAGCATTCTGTTTTTCCAACTCTTCTGCATGGTAAGTTGCAACATCTAATTTATATTCAAGATGACTGCGTTCTTCCTCAGTTGCAGCATTCTCAAATTGGTTAGTGAGGTCAACAATACCATCAGGGGTAGCATGGTAAGCGTCTCGCGCAGCATCCAGTTCCACTTTTCTACTAATCAAAGCATCTGCATCCTCTGAAAGATTAGAAGCGATTGCTTTACGTTGCGCTACGGATACAGCATGTTCAGCATCTTTCATATTCTGAAAAGCAATTACTCCGGCGTTAGGGCGATGATATCTGCAATTAGAAGGATCATTTGCTTTGCATTTGAAAGTGGCTTGTGTCATATTTTATCTCTATCTATAGACAACAAAATAAAGTTTTTCAACTACAGGAAACTGTTAGAGATAACATATGACAAACAAAATTGGACCTTATGGGTCACATAACGGCGTAGGTTGCTACACGAAGAACTGTAGTTACCGAGACGCTGCTGATGCAGGCGTTAAAGCTCCTTTGACTTATGAGCAAGCTAATGCTGCTCTGACTGATGCAACCTATGCAGGGCATGGCGCTGAAGGGTGGCGCAAAAATAATGAAGCCCGCGAGTTAGCTCGCAAGAACGCTGGTGATGCACGAGATGCCACACCCGAAGGTATCCGCATACTCAAAAAAACTTTAGCTGACAACAGAGAGAAAAATGGACGCCATAGCGCACTAGCGATTGGCAGTGAATTGCGTTTGAATAAAGCTCGTCGCAATTTCTTCAAAAACGATCAGCAATACCGTAACGCGGTTTTCAATGCAGCTAAATCTTTAGAGCCTATTGATTTGAAGCGTCTTGCCTACAATACGGAAAATTATCACTACGATAAAGCTCAGAAAGCGCTTGTTGATACACGCACAGGAAAAGCTGTTGCTTCTATCTCGAATGGAAACCTCTCAGTGACTTCCGCTGATGGTGTGACATCTGTGACAAGCTCCTCTGACGAAAATCACACAAACAATAAAGAACAGCTTGTGAAACTTGTGAATGCTGACGTAAACAAGCGCATCAGCCGTTACCCTACTGCAAGTCAAACTTTGGATGATGCAGTATCAGGATATGACACTGACGTTGATATCAAAGCTGATAACTCTTCCACTGCGGTAGTCAAAGACCGTAAAAGTACCAACCCTTACATGGTCGTGAAGTATGACACTACAGGGAAATTTAAAGAAGCTGTTGTAGCTAATACTGACGGCTCCATAACATCTTTGGGTACAGACCGTGTAATAGCAGTTATCAGTGTTCTGCGTAGTCGAGAGATAAAAAAGCGCCCAGCGCTATCTGACTGGATGTACACTAACCGCTGATACTTTTAAATAGCATTATAATGCGTTTCTGACAATCAATGTAAATGTAAAATAAGAATTTGCCGATAGGTTAACCGAAGTACATACAAAACCTAGAGAAAGATTAACATGAAATTGAAACGTATTGGTGCGGTAGTAACTCTTGCCGTTGCAACCGGTCTTATCCTTTCAAGCTGTAGCTTGCTACCTTCAGTTGGTGGTAACGAAGGAGATGACAAACCCGGTAAAGGAACGTCCGCTCCATCAAAGCCTTCTGATGAAGGAACTGATGATGAAGGCACTGGTTCAGATGCTCCTTCCGAAACAATTGCCGCTCCTGGAAGCAAAGTTGGACTAAACGAATGGCTTTCATATGACTACACCGGTGTTGATGATGTAAAAGCTGTTATCGCCGCTCGTCTAGTGTCTGTTACACCTGCTACAGATGCTCAGGCTGAAACCATTATCGAAGCAATTCCTGATGCCGCTGGATACGACTTCGTGTTCTTCAAAGTCGAGCAGAAGAAAGTTTCTGGAGCAGACATCGCTTTCAACGCTGATTACACAGCCTTCAACCCTGTTTCTGCTAACGGGGAACGTGTTCAGGATGTCACCCTTATTGGGTGGGATGAATGCAAGAGCGTATCATTCACCGAAGAATTCGATAAAGGTGAAACCATCACTCAGTGTGTCGTAGGTGCTTACAAAGACGGTAGTGCAATGCCTGCTGGCGTTAACTACTCCGAGTTTGATACAGCTTATGACTACTATGATGGAAAGCCTCTTCTCTTCATCAAGTAAATACTCTATAAAATAAACCAACCTCCCTATTTCATAGTAGGTGGAGGTTGGTTTATTTTATTTACAAGTGTAAAGTTTTGAAGCCTTCTGCAATTGTTTCATTTAACCATAACTCAGGGGAGGTGGGAGGGTCAGGGTTGAGCAAAGTCATAGGAGAATTCCACGGATGATACTCAGGATTAATATGAAGGTATGGCGTGTTACCTATGTAATGACTTTGAATAGCCATCTCCCGAATTCGGGGAACAGTAGTTCCGACACCAAGCTCTAAAATAAGATCGTTGGCAGATAGCTTATCACGAAAAGCCAAATATTTTTCTCGTTGTCTCTCTTCAACATCCAGTCTAAAGAAGAAATCATCAAAAAACATCGTATTTGGACGTGAAATACCGCCACACATAACACAAGGGGTATTTCTCAGTTCGGGTTGGGTGAGATATACTCCGTGTTCAGGGAATTTTAGACATTGTGAATAACGATAGCTTCCATGCACTTCATAAAGATGCTGCTCATTAAATCCTGCCGCGAGGAAAGCAGAATCTACATTGGATGTAACCACAAAGTATTCTTTACCTGTATCTTGTAACCAGCTCAGCAGTTTTGCATATGAGCTAGCAGGCAGGTTCTGTTCCTGCGCTGCAATCATTGCCGCATGAGAAGTACGGAAATAATGTATTTGGGATTCTGCATCGCCTTCCCACAACCAAGCGTTAGCATGTTCTAATGCAGTGTACCCGTACTCTGAAACATCTGAAGCGTATTTTGCGTTATTACCAGTCCAATATGTTGGTATACCGAGTTCATGAGACATGCCCGCTCCCGCAAAAATAAATACCTTCTGGGATTTTAGTAGCAGCTCATGGGTTTCGCTCACTGCAAATAACCTTGCTGGGTGTACACATAGGAACCGCCAATTTGTTTTCCTGTGACCGTGAAGGAACCTTCTTCATATGTTACTTCGATGGTGGCAAGAGTGGGGTTACGGTTCAAAATCTGCTCAGCAGGAACAGGAGTGCCTGCGGGGTTAGTCATAAGGAAGAGTTCTACATTGCGTTTAGTGACATCGACATCGTTACGAATAGCTGCTTCTAATGCTGCGGAGATAGGAACAAGAACGTCTGGCTGTTCACTGACCGGTGGAGTTGTTGCTGTAGGGTTCGGTGTGGTACGAACAGGGTTCACAATGTCATCTGTGCAGCCTGTCAGTAGTAAAGACCCTACAAGAAGACCAAGGATAGGGAGAATAAGCTTTTTATTAGTCATGTTTTTGTTCCTGATAGAAGTTGTATTATCTAATAATATCAGCTTATTGCTTAAAATGATTCATTTTGCTAGAATGTAAGCATGGCTTCTTTACTCTCACGAGAGCAATTTCGTACAAGAACTTTGGCTAGGCACCAGAGTGTCTGTGTTGTACCTTCGTGTTCTTTGGTGACAGTAGACGCACATCACATCCTGAACCGGAACCTTTTCCATGAGCCAGATGAGTTCGGTGGTTATTTTATGGAGAATGGCGCAGGTTTATGCGCTAAACATCATTTAGATGCAGAATACACTCTTATCAGCACCAAAGATTTATATGAATGGTGTGAGATTGATGCCCCTGCTATCCCTGCACATCTTGACCCTAAACTCACCTATGACACTTGGGGTAACATTGTTGTAAGTGAATGGGAGCGTATCGGCGGAGAAATGTTCCATGATGAAGGGTGCCAGAAAGCGTTATCCGCAGCACATCTTCTTTGGCAATTCCCGACTGAACTATAGTTCAGTTTCAGATAACTCAGGTTTTGCTGGGTTGGCAAGAAATTTCTCTTTAGGTATCCACGCATGCGCGAAAAGCGTAACCGCCAAAATAACCATAAGGGCGAAAACCGCTCCTGCTGTAATCAGTAGTTCCCTGATAAATGCTTCATCCATAATGCACCTCCGTGTAGGTCTCTAATTCTAGTACACATCTCCGCAAGTCCTCTTTTTGTTAGTTTTTTGTTCACTCCCCCGATAACTGAGATATGACTTCTGCTTCACCTGCCGCTGATTTAGCGTTACCCAAATTTTTCTGGAACCACATTTTCGTTGTAGCCAGCTACCTCTTATTTTGGAGCGCAACAATTCATTTGGTTATAACTGGTTTATCGCAAGAAACTGACTATCAAACTAAAGTTGCGGCAAGCGGAGCTTTATACATAGCTGGTTTTATATGCTTCTTCACCTCCCGTGTGCTAACTAAGCATGGATACAGGAAACTGAAATCACATGTCATTGAATGGGCAAAAAACAAATATGGTGTTGAATTTGACGCTAAAGAAGCTCGCAGTCTAATTACTCCTCTATATGGTCGTCAGACTAAAAGAAATTATCATTCACATAATGTTCGTCAATGGTATGAAACTGATAATGGACGCAAGGAACTAGCCACCTTCTCTATTATCGTAGTAGATAAAACCCCCATACTTTATCGTCAAGAAATTGCAGGAGAATTTCCCACAGAAGAAGAAAGAGAAAGACAACAAATCATCTCTGTGTTTGCAGAAGAAATTGGTGGCAATAAAGTTGTCTACTTATACAACGAAGAGAATGTTCTAGCTCCAAAACAAACTGACAAGCCGACCCTACTATGGTCAGATTCATTACGTGTCGATTTATTCATAGGTAAAGATGACGGAGTGGAACACTCTGCTGTTCTCGCAATACCTTTAGAAGCCTTCTTTGAAAAATGGGTTCCAACCGCTGTAGCTCATGGAATAAAAGTTGGAATCAACTGGGATGAGAATAGTTTACTTTTTGATACAAATAAGCTTTTCAATTCTTAATGATGGTAGAGTTTTCTCAACCTAAGGATGTCATGCAAAGCCTCACTAAAACCGCCTCATGCCTCGCAATTTTGTTGGCTTTAAGCGGGTGTGCAACCGCGAACGCTGACGTTTCAGCGGAAGAAGCCGCCACCCAAGCAGAGAAAGCTCTTGAAGAGCAGATTGGCGCAACAGTTATAGTTGAATGTAGTGAACCGTTGAAAGCAAAAGTTGGCGCAAAAATTGTATGCAGTCTCCTCTATTTAGGTGAAGAATACGACACTACTCTTACTGTTGTCGAAGTGGACAGCTCCCGTAACGTACAGTTTGATGTGGATGTAGCCCCCACACCTAATTAGTCTTCTACCGGTGCCACTGCTTTTCGAATAATCCCGTTGAATGCGGGAACCCCACCAATGAGACAGATGACTGCATACGGTTTACCGTAATTTACTTCCGCTTTATAGCAGGTTCGAAGAGTAGGCATTCCAGCCGCACGCATCATCCCGAAAGCGGTAACAGCCGCAGCTTCGAAACCCTTTCGGCCATATTTAGCTACCACGGTTTGGCTGACTTTAATCTCATACTCTTCATCCATGCCTGCCGCTAACACTTCCGCGTTTGCATCCCAAGCTAATTCAGGTATATCCAAATCATGTTTATTTTCCGCTTCCCAAGCAGGCAGAACTGCAACTGTTTGGTCTCCACCGGAGGACTGGAAAGTTGTGACAGTAACCCAATCAAGATTTTCAGGTAGGTCACTAATCCTAATAGGGGTAAGTTCATTGTTGATGACCTGCTGGGCGTAACTGAGCAAAGTCAAATCATCGAGATTATTTTCACTAACAACACTCACCACGCTTTGAGAATCTTCTGCATGCTTCCAATGACTTATGATGATACCATCAACAGAATTGTAGAACCTGACGCCATCACGGTCAGTTAGTAAACTTTGCTGGTTCCAGAAACTGTTCTCTGGTTCAACCTCTGTAACGTCAAATGGGGTACGCCAGTTGAATTTCGTATACATAACGTTTGCAAGTACGAAGAAAGTATCCTCATCTACGTCAATAGGGAACTTAGTAATTAGACCATGAGTTAGTTTTGAAGCCCATGCATCTAACCAGTCTTGTGAAGGTATTTCACTATCCTTCTCCGCCACAGTGTCTGTATCCAACCATTTCTTGAGCTGCGGCACACGATCCACATAGGAGGAACGGAACCATGCACCTACAGCAGTTTCCATACCTTCTGCCTGTAAAATAAGCTTTGCGATTGCAAGAGATTCGGGAAGAGTGAAACCTAACAGAGTTTCTATTTTATTTTTATGTGCAGGATGGTCAGAGAAGTCTGTTGAACCAGCAAGGGTCGCTAGAAGCAACCAAGAACCTAAAGGAGATGCAATATAGTTTTCTTTGCTATCAGTTATGGTTGATTCATAAAACTTTTGCGTGTAGTTTGCAAAAACTGCGGAAAAGCTTTCAGGTAGTTGTTGAGATAATAGTTTCATGGTCTTCATCCTACCATCTCATAGGGAATGATCTTGAAACATGCCAGAAATAGCAGTTAGATATAACATATGACCACTTCTCGTTGCTCCGCTAAAGACCGTACTACTTGCCGCTACCATGGCACACAGTCAGCTTCCATCCTCCGCGCTCTCCGAGATAAAGTTTCTGTAGCTCATAGTGTTTACTCCGCTACAGAAGGTGCGGCACAATTCGAAGCTTACGAAAATTTACGCAAAGCTGAAATTGATTACTATGCCACTGATGAAGGTCAAGACAATCTTATTGATGCCATTCAAAAATCTGTTCCCGGGGATTACCGTGACATGCTTCTAGATATTCAACGTAATTCTCAGGAAACCCGCATGCGTAATGAATTGTCTGATGGTGACATGGCTGCCATGTGGGGTCAACCTGCACCTAAAGTACCGGCTGAACTTCCGCGCGTAACCACTCTTGCCGGTGGGCTGAATGATGAAGGACACATGATACATGTTCTTTCACAGGGTACAAGCAACGGCACAAACTTTGATTTCACATGGAATGCTTCCACTGGTCGTATCAGTTACGGGGAGACGGATGAAACAGGTTCAGAAGATATGGACAGTGTTCGCTTCTTAGGTCGTGCCGCTAATATGGAAGAAGCTAAAGCGATTGCCACAAAATGGTATCGTCAATCAGTTGTAGGGTAATATAAAATCCTTATGAAGATTACCCTAGAAACAGTTGACTTGCCATCCACACCGGTACATGTTTCTGGATACGTAAAATTGCATACGGTAATGCATAACGATCAGGAGTATTCCCAAGTTTTTGCGCCAGAAGGTGTAGCTGTCTTTGTCATCAACGACCGCAAGGAAGTTTTGTTGGTTAGAGTAATTCGCCCAAGTAGCGGCATTATCTCTTGGGAAATCCCCGGCGGTGGAATAGATGTTGATGAGACACCTCGTGAAGCTGCTGTTAGAGAAGTTCAGGAAGAAACTAACTTCACACTTCAGCCAGAAAAACTTCTCAGCTTAGGTCACATGTATAGTGACCTTTCAATCATTTCCGCAAAAATCCATCTTTTCCTGCAAAAAGTTCCTACTCAGCGGTACATAACCATTAAGCCTGACTATGACGAAATCCTTGAAGCTCACTGGTGGAGCTTACGCGAGGTAGAGCAAGCAATTCTTGCCAACCAGATTGTAGAATCATCAACGATTATTGCTTTAGGTAAAGCTCGCCTTATGGGTGTTCTATAGTAATAGGGTTGTAAACCCATAAGCCACTTCCACCTACTTCTGGTCGTAGTCCTGCTTGCTTGTAGAAGGCGTGAAGCACTTCCTCAGGTGTGCCTCTGGAAGTGTCAGGTTGAAGCTTTAGAACAGCTCCTGTGGCCTCTGCGAGGTCAGTGAGCTCATTCAGCACCTCTGTGCCGTACCCTCTTCTTCGTATTCTCACAGGAACCTCGATGAGGTGAACAAAAATGTGGTTATCTTCACCTTCACGAGTAATGAAAAGCTGTATACCTTCCGAACGCCAACGGTTCACTATATCTAGTAGACTTGTCTTGGAAGAAACCATAAAATATACAGTATCAAAGGAATACAGCTAAACGAATATTTGTTATCATAGAAACTATGACTGAAATACTTTTCTCAGATAACGCTAAACATTACCTTTTCTCTGGTCGAATAACGAACGAAACTTACCTTTTCACGGTAACACCCTCTGAGGTGAATGTAATTATACGCATCTCAATGCCTCCCACAACAATGGAATCCATGCTTGTTGTTCAAGCAACGCAGTTGGGAGAGAACGGAACATTCATTCTCAAACCTGTTCTCATGTCTCATGACGGTCAGGAGCCAGATGCGGGTAAAGAGCGGGTTATGGCTTTCATTGATGACATCATTGACAAAGCATCAGAAATCCAAAAATATTCAGCCAATAAAGAAGAGAAACCTGAACCTGTGCTCGAATACCTCAAAACGGGATTAACTTCCGCTAGAGATAATCTAAGCAACATGGAATAGAACTTGCGGTAAAGACCTTTTTACTGTAAAATAGAAATAGAACAACATTTAGTGAACAAAATTCTTCAAATGTAAACAAAACGGGCAGATTGTCCTTCCATCTTAAGAACTCCCACATCGGAGTTAGTACATGTTGGTAAACTGTTAGAACCTATTTAGAACTGAGGAAAAATTTTGACTAATTCCACCCTAACCACTCCGACCGCAACTGCTCCTGTGGGACTGAAAGCAAATGTTATTGTCAACACCGACAATTTCAGCCTTACGAAGCATGACCGTTGTGACGCTTGCGCTTCACAGGCATACTTCAAGGTCATCATGAAGTCAGGTAGTGAACTGACCTTCTGCAACCACCACTACCGCGCTTCGGAGGGTAAGCTCCTTGTTGTGGCGCAAACCATTGTCGATGAGAGCATTCTCCTGACAGGCGACCGCAAATCAGCAGGAAACGGTTTCGCGTAAGCAAATATCTTCAACCCATGTTGCGGGTTCACATTTATTTGCTTGTGAACCCGCAACATGGTACGATAATGATTACATAACTAAATATAGTTTCTATGGGATTGATCGGTTTCGACTGAAGATTTCGATTTGTAGAAGCACGCAGAGACAGGTAACGAAATCTCTTAAAAACGGTGTTACAAAAAATAGACGCAAACAAGTCTGATCTCGCACTAGCTGCCTAAGCAGTGCGGAGAACGAGTAGGGAAGTTCCACCCCTGCAAAAGTTCTCTCATAAAGTGGAACTAAGCTTCTGAACAGTTGTCGGTTCAGTTGACAAAAACTTAGACAAATAAGGTTCTCTTCCTGTTCTGATACAACAAACAGGAAACCTGAAAATGAGGATACAGTATCTAAGCGTGTAGAAGGACAATGATAGATGGGTCAGGACGCGGGTTCGATTCCCGCCAATTCCACCATGGATGTTTGCCTCTCCAAAACCTGGGGAGGCAAACTCATTTAACCAGTTAGATACATATTATGACAACCACCTGCCGCGCCCAAGAGCCAACCACCTGCCGCGTACATGGCGCACATTACATCGCAAAAGAACTTCATGCTTACACCATGAAACGTGGGTTCACGCACTTCTCTATAGAAGAAGCAGAAATCTTTGCCGAAGACATAATTGAAACCATAGGTTACGCTGGCAAAAAAGATTCTCCTATCGAACATGAACGGGATGAAGATAACATCCATGACGTTTGGCGAGACATGCATTACGATGACGCTCGCAGTATTGAAGCTCCTGTTCGTGAACTCATTCACCGCATAGTCTTCCTTCGTGATGAGAACAAAACAGTCCTTCCCGAAAATAATGTTCTTGATCCTGAGAAGAAAGAGTTGTACGGAGCTTTCCATGTTGCTTTAGGTAAGATGATTGCAGCAGAAGGGTCACCTGTACAGGTCAACGAAAGCTATTACGGATGGCATGACTATGAGATGGAAAACCATGTGCGTAAATGTGGTATTGCCTCTGTATCCAACCCCCGAGAGCATTCATGGGGCGAATTCAACGGCACCTTCAATGATGACGATGACAGGGTTCATGGTGCAGAAGCATCAGCACAATGCAATTGCGGTAACTTCAAAGGTAAAATGCGTGTCGAAGGGGAGCTTACTGACCTCACCCGTGACCTGCTGAATAAATATTCTTAGATTTGGAATATTAGGAACGCCAATCTGTTGCACTACATGGCAAATCATGTTATGATTAGTCTGGCGGAAAACGCCGATAAAGTAGTAGAACAAACCAACCCCCAATGGCGAGGTGGCAGAGCCCGGTTTATTGCGCACGTTTCGAAAGCGTGTAGGGTCCAAACCCTCCAAGGTTCAAATCCTTGTCTCGCCGCCATTAGATTAACAAACAAAGTAGGTGAAATACAATTATGTCCCAAGTAGCAGAAACGTCACGCTCTGTTCTGGTGTTGAGTGCAACATATCAGCCCCTGAACATTGTCTCAGGCCGTCGAGCAGTAAAGTATATCCTGACAGGCAAAGCAATCGCTTTGGATGGCTCAGGTCATTTCTTGACCTCAGCGGATGGGCAGATTGAAATTCCTTACGTTGTGCTTCTAAAGCGCGCTGTAATCCAGAAGCCTAACACGAGAAGTAAACCTAAGTTCTCTCGTCGTGGCGTTATGATTCGTGACAACAACACCTGTGCTTACTGCGGTAAGTACGCTGAAACCATCGACCACGTAAACCCTCGTGCGCTTGGTGGTAAGTCAACTTACGACAACTGTGTTGCCGCGTGTCTGACCTGCAACCGTAAGAAAGCTGACCGTACTTTGGCTCAGCTTGGTTGGACAATTTCATACAAGCTGAAGTCACCTTCACCTATCGCAACCAAGTTGGATAAAGCTCACCACTACGGTGCCGCTTTCGAAATCTGGAAGCCTTACATCCTTTCCTTCGAGCCTCAGCTTGAACAAAGGTGGGAAGCTGACGCACTTCGCGCTTAAGTAATATGAGAAAGCCCCGCAGATATCAAACTCTGCGGGGCTTTCTCATTGCCAAAAATGAAGTACCAGAAACTTTTCAGGTTACACTGGTTCTTTGGAATATCATCCACCTTTTTCAAGTTACATGCTATGAGGAGCAACGAAAAACTTATGACAAACACTGCAACAATCATCCTTCCTGAGGATGCCAAAAAATACACCCAACTCATGGAAACATATGATGTTGTAATCATTGGTGGTGGTGTCGCTGGGCTAAGCGCTGGCATTTACACCGCACGCGACGGGTTCAAAACACTCATCCTTGAAGGTGAATACGAATCCAGTGTTGAGATGCCCGGAGGCGCTTTACTGCTCACCTCCTCCATCGAAAATTTCCCCGGATTCAAAGAAGGTGCGGGTGAAGAGCTTGTAAATGTTATCCGTGACCAAGCGGAGACATTCGGCGCAGAAATTGTTACAGCCAAAGCATCAGCAGTTGAGTTCGCTACAGAAAATTGCGAACTTCACATTGTGCATTCTGGCGAAACTTCCTACCGTGCAAAATCAGTCATCATTACAACAGGAGCTATTGCCCGTCAACTGAACGTTCCGGGTGAAGCTGAACTTTATGGCCGTGGTGTTTCCTCATGCGCAACCTGTGATGGCTTCTTCTTCAAAGACAAAACTGTAGCAGTTGTGGGAGGCGGCGACACTGCGGTTGAAGACGCGCTTTTCCTTCGTCGTTTTGCTAAGCAGATTTACCTGATGCCTCGTCGTAATGACTTACGTGCTAAAGGTCCAGAAGCTCGTGAAGCTATCCTTCTTGACGAAGAGCCTGACAGTAACTTTGACATCCTCTGGTCTTCAACTGTTGAAACAGTGAACAGTAACGGTGAGCATGTTTCAGGATTGACCTACAAAGATGGTAACGCCAACCTTGTCAATCTTGAACTTGACGGTATTTTCGTTGCAATTGGACGTGACCCTGCCACTAACTTCCTCACTGGCTCAGGCGTTCATGTTGATGATGAAGGCTACATTCTTACAGAAGCCAATTCAACAAAAGTTATGGGGCGACCTGTAGGTGTATTTGCTGCTGGCGATGCTGTTGACCGCGTGTTCCGTCAGGCAATTACATCCGCTGGACGTGCTGTTGAAGCAGCTTTGGAAGCACGAACCTACCTTCTCACAGCAAAACGTCTGTCCTAAACCATCCGGTTCAGGTAAAAATCTGCTATGATGATATTTAACAGGAAGCAGACTAATTTGACTTACATCATACTCACATCCGCTGCGAGGCACACGCTCTAATCTGACGTACTTGCCTCCATAATTTTGTCGTATCAACAAAGAGAAAGGAGGCATGAAATGCCTCAGACACAAGAAACCCCTGACACCATCCATCTGGATAACGGTCGTACTATCAAAGTCGCAACCGCTAACCCTGACCTCCGTGTACGAATTCACGGAAGAAACATTCGGGTCGGAGATATCCCACTGACCGCAGCCAAACTCGGTTGCGGTCACATCATCCGTGGGATTGCCTTCCAGCAGAACGATCTAATTTTCTGCAACGAACATGGCACTGAACCGCTCCAAACAGCAGTGGCGGAAGTCTACTAAACCAATAGCATGAGAAGGCTTAAAATCTATGAGATAAGCCTTCTCATGCTATTCTATTTATACAACAAAGAAAGTCGTTCCAAAACCTAAATGTCTATGCCAACTCCACCTGATGACCGCTATGCGTCATCTCCTCCTGCCGAATACAGGGGTGGCCAAAACAAACAACCAGAGGACAAAGGGAAACCTTTTGACAAGCTAGCTGAACAAGCCATCTTAGCTAGCATTCTCAGTGTTCCTGAAAGCTTTGATGAGATTGCGCAAATTGTAAGCGCTGCGGACTTCTTTGAACCAGCTAACCAAATCATCTTTGACACGGTTGTTGAATTACGTGACGCAGGACGCCCTTTCGACCCTATTACGTTGAACGCAGAGTTGCTAGTAAACGGTCTTGCGAACAATGTGGGTGGCATTAGCTACCTTGTGCAAATCCTTTCACCCGACAACCTAAGCTCCTACAGTTCTGACCCTCTAAGCTACGCTCTTGTGGTTCGTGACCTTGCCCGTCGCCGCGAGCTCATGGATATTTCCATCACCATCAATGAAGCTGCTTTACTTGGTTCTGGGTTAACTGCTGACCAAGCAGCCGAATCCGCTGAGGCAAGCCTTATGGAAGCTATCCATAAGTCAGAATCCTCCACCGTACTTTCAGCTTCCGAACTGTTCGATGGAACCATTGAGGAAATTCGTGCTGCTGGGGAGCTACCAGAAGGTGTTGTGCGAGGTATCCCAACAGGTTTCCCTCTTCTTGATAGCATGACTACAGGCTTCCATCCTTCTCAGGTAACTTTGATTGGTGCGCGTCCTGCTGTAGGTAAATCTGCTATCGCGTTAGACTTTGCTCGCGCCGCAGCTTACCTTGCAGGTAAAAGTGTTCTCTTCTTCTCCCTTGAGATGACAAATCAGGAACTTATGCTCCGTTTGCTTTCCGCAGAAGCTCGTGTAGCACAGCAGGACATCAAAAAAGGTTCACTTTCCCAAGAGGATTGGATGAACATTGAGAAAGTGCGAGACCGCATCAAAAACGGCTCCCTTTTCTTCGACACTACCGCTGAGGTTGGCCTTTCCCACATCCGTTCCCGTGCTTTGCGTCAGAAGATGTCACCTGCTGGACTTGACCTCATAATTATTGACTATTTGCAACTCATGCAGGTTCCACCCGGAAACAAATCAGCTACCCGCGAGAACCAAGTTTCCGCTCTTTCTCGTGGTATCAAACTACTTGCTAAGCAGATGGAAGTACCAATTCTCATCCTTTCACAGTTGAACCGTTCTTCTGAATCTCGCGTGGATAAGAAACCAGCTATGAGCGACCTTCGAGAATCTGGTGCTATTGAGCAGGACATGGACGTTATCCTACTGCTGCACCGCCCTGAACAGTCTGACCCCAACCTTCGCCCCGGTGAAGCTGACCTTATCATTGCAAAAAACAGGCATGGTCCAACAAATACTGTACCGTTAACACCTATGCTTCAATTCTCGAAGTTTGTTCCCGGCGAGGGTGTTATCGCACGCGATAACAGCGTCTACGAGGAAACTGATGAGAACGGTGAAATTGTTTATGCTGCACCTACAGAAGAAGATGAAACCCCTTGGTAACATCCGCAACACAACCTAAACGAAAGATTTGGAATGACTGACAACAACCTAACACCCGCTCCACCTGTGAACGGAACCATCCGTGCTGAGCGAGTGGCTAAGCAACGAAAAGACTATTGGGGCATCACAGCCATTCTGGTTTCTTTCCTAGTTCTAGGTGGTTTCGTCATTCTTGGTTCCATCGCTGTTGCGCTGGTTGCCATCGCAAACGTAGTGTCATCAGGTAGCATCGACACCAGCAATGCAACACAGATTACAGATGACCTACTATCAAACCCTTGGGTTATTATTGGCGGAACTGTTCCCATGTATGTTGCTTGGGTTATCTGTGCAGTTTGGCTTTCAAAATACCGTTCAGGTGTTCCTTCTCGCTTCAAAACAACTTGGGAAGCTTTCAAGCATAACTTCTGGCTCACTAAAACCCGTTGGTATGATGTTTTCATCGGTCTAGGTATCGCCATTCTTTTCGTTCTGTTGCAAACCCTTGTGATGTTCGTTCTGCCTATCCTGTTCCCTGATTTTGATACATCAACCACAGATAACACTGGACCGTTCGCAAACATGGAAGGTATCGCATTCTTCCTAATCGGGTTCGGTATTGTTGGCTTCCTTGGACCTATCATGGAAGAGCTTTTCTTCCGTGGTCTTCTGCTTCGTGGTCTCCTTAACCGTTTCGACAAATCACGCGCGTTGAAAACAGAGTACAATGTTGATGCGAAAGAGGGATGGTTCTACAAGCACCGTGCTTTCATTGTTGTGCTTATCACTTCTATCATCTTCGGAATGTTCCACTTCCAGTCACCGACCGCAGGAAGCATTGTCATTGTACTCATCACAGGTTCACTTGGTTTCGGTCTTGGTATGATGACTTTGAAGTTGAACCGTGCTGCTCCCTCAATGTATGCGCACGCTTTCCATAACACTATCGCTATTGTTGCTTTGACTGCTGAGAAGTATTTCTCAGCCAACTAAGCGCAATATGGTATTATGGGACTAGCTTCTATATAGAAAGAGCAACATACACATATGTCAGCCTTTGGCCTTGTTTCCACCCAATCTTCTGTTTCAACAATCAACTTCATTGCGTTGGAACAAGATGACCTTGTTTCCATCATCGGTAAACTGGTTTACTTTGACACAGAAGTTCAGGGTGACACATACCGTTCTCTTGGAACTGTATCCAACATTGTTACCGAGAACAGTCTGTTCGGTAACGCATACGATACTGTAATCTCTCAGGGTGTGGACATCCAAGGAGCATCTAAAGATTTACGTAAATCTACTTTCTCCATCCAAGCGGTGTTCGTGCGTCGTGCAGGTGAGACCAGTTGGAACCAGTACGGTGCCGCTCTGCCAACCTCACCGTCAACCAAAGCGAAAGTGCATCTTCTTGATGAAGCCGCTCTTGGTGAGCTGACTGCGAATGTGGAGCTTCCTTCCATCGGTCGTTTCCGTGGTCTGGACACTTACCTCCCCATCAACACTCCTGACTTCGGTGGTAAACGAGGTTCCTACCACACTGGTGTTCTAGGTCGCTCAGGTTCAGGTAAGACTGCTGAATACGGTTTCGTCATGGGAACATACATGCGTCACGAACAGCATGCTATGCTTGTTATTGACCCTCAGGGGCAGTGGGCTAACGAGAACGGCTTCGTTTTCTCCCCCCAGCGATTTGCTAAAGCCTTAGGTCGTGAAGTAACTGTTGCCCGTATCGGTGAAGATGTCCGCATTCCTATGGATATTGATGTGTTGTCTAAGCTTATGGATAAAACAAAAGCTTGGACACGTTTCCGTCGAATGGGTGGAGAGAACCAAGCTATCTTCTCCCGCGAAGTAGCTGAGCGTATTGCGCACGCTAACCTGAATGATGAAGCGCAGCAGGTGCTAACTAAAGTGTTCCTCTCCATCGCTAACTCAGAAGCTGCGTTGCGTCGTATCTACGCTGATCCTAAAACTCGTGAGCCTTTCCAAGAGGAACTTCGTACACTTTGCGGTGAACATTCTGTTGATGAGGAAGGTAATGAAATTCCTTTCGACCAAGAGACACTAAAAGACACGGAAGCTAGCTGGGAATCCATTCTCAAATCCTTCAAACCTCTACTGAACCTTTTCTCATCCAAGAACCTTATTGGTGGGGTGCGACGACCGTTCACAGGTAACAATGGCTTGCTTGAAGATGTTTTCAAAGTTCGCTCTGAAACTTCCGCCCCAGCACCATATGTAATCATTGACATGTCTCCTGATGTTTCAAATGCTGCTCGCGCCGCTTTGAATAAAAATGATTCACTGGTTGCTATGCAGAACCTTCTTGATGATGGTGATGTGAAAGCACTACTGCTACAGGTTATGCTCCGTGAGATGAAGAAAGCTTCCGAAGCTGCATTCGCTGTTGGTGGCGGGAACCTGAACACCCAGATTGTTTTCGATGAGGCTTGGCGTTTCGCCCCAGAAGGCAAAGCATCTGAGGCTGTAATGGAACTTGCAACACAGTTGGAGGGTTTCGCACTTGATACACGTAAGTTCGGTATTGGTTGGACTTACATTTTGCAGTCTCCTGGTGACCTGAAAACAGGTATCTGGCGACAGCTTTCATACGTTCACGCCGGTTACGGTCTTGTGGGTGAGGACATTCGCCGTCTGGAATCTTTGACTGATGATGTCAACCAAATCAACCTGTACCGTCAGTTCATCTCACCTGCCGCAACAGGGCAGTACCCATTCATGATTTTAGGTTCTGTATCTCCTCTTATCTTCACAACTTCCCCAACGTTCGTAAACGTATTTACTTCTGGCGAAGAGTTCCTGCAAGCTAATCAGAAGTGGGTTAACCGCATCACAACAGCGCGCCAACTCCCTAGAGTTACAGCTAGTTTCCTTGACCCGTCAGAAACTATCAAAAGCGCAAAACGCGCTCCTGCCTCTGCGGAGAGCAAAGCTTACAAGGTGGGTAAAAACTACGAGACCTCAACCCCTCAAACCCAAGTGATTGCACCTTCTGGTGATAAGGATACTTTCGTTGAAGGAATGGTGGACGAAACCCCGTTCTAAAACACTGTTTTTAGAATAAGATGGTTAGCGATAAATTATGACTGATACTTCAACTGTAATTACTTCTCCTCTGACACTGTTACAAGCATCCTTGAAAGAGGATGAGGGCAAACCCAAGACAGATGAGATGTCAATGGACTTGCATAGTATCAACAATGCTCTTTCTGCTGTCATCAACTTCATCCTCACTGATGCTTTCAACCTGACAGAAGAGGAGAACATGTGGGTAAGCTACCACCTGAACACCATCCTCGAACCTGTTAGCGTCCTACGCCCTCGTGTGCTGCTTGCTGCGGTCAAAAGGGAGCTAGACAACAAAGAGTACAGTGACAAGCTTTTCCGCCGTGACTGGGCTTCTGCGGGCTATATAGACCCAGAAGCTGATGTACGTTACGCTCCTTTGGAAGACTGGGTTGAAGCGTTATCAGAAATCGTTCTTGTTAGCTACCCTGACCTTCGCCCACTGTTGCGTTCCAGCATTATTGGCTCCATTCATGGTGTTATGACTGAGCTCGGCGTTTCCGAAGATTTGACTGTATCACGAGGCAGTGTTTACCTTCCCACAGCAATCCGTCACCTTGTAGGTCTCGCCTAACATGTCAATGGGTCCAAGTTTATGTGAGATTTTAGGTCATAATTGGATTTGTGCTTTAACGTATAACCGTTGCAGCCGTTGTGGTGTGCGTCAACCTGACCCCTCTGATGATATCAGAGAAGAAGAGATGTAAACTTTCCCTATGAGACATAACAACTCTTCACCAGCTCTAGTAGAAGAAGACCCAAAAAGTAGCCCTAAATCCAAGACTATACTTGTCTTCGTTGGTTTAGGCTTAGGGGCGCTACTTTCATTTGTGTTGTTCACAACAGGAACTCCTTTGTTGGGAACTGCTTCTAAAGTTGAAGACGTATGGGATGCTTCAAGTGCTTTGTGGCTTATGCCTGCAATATTCTTTTTTGGCGCTATCATATTTCGAACATGCGCATTACTCGGTAAAGGGCAAAGCCATGTGAAACTGTTCACCAGTTACTTCGGTATTGCAGGCTCACTTATCCCTCTTATATTGTTAGCTGTTTGGGGATTGACAGGAACTCCTTTCAATAACTATGAAGAAGCGGGGAATTTACGTTACTTCATTTATGGTGCGGTGCCTGCACTAACCTTATTTATCTTCTGCTCTTACCTTTACTTCACTATTCATAATGCACGGGCAGAAAGCATAGAAAGCGAAGAAGAATAAAAAATATGCTCCGCAGATATCAAACTCTGCGGGGCATATTTTTTATTAGGTTCGGTAACCTCGGATAAGTCCTTGGGCTTCTGCGGAACTTTCAACATTGTTCAGTAGATGGTTTTTGACAATATCAATACCTAGCCCGACTTCCTTAGCTCGGCGGTCAGCAAGGTACTGTGACCATGGCTCCAAGATGGAATTGTTCAGGATGTCATCGTTCACCACTTCAACCAGCTCAGCAGCATGCTCATTCACAGTCTTACCATGAGCTGATGGGTAGAACACAAACTCAATTTTGATTGCACGGTCAAGGGCAGTCCAGCGGGTAGGTTTGAAGTAGGTTGTCCAAAGGATGCCTTCCTCAGTTGTTTCAGTTCCCATCCTTGTTAGAAGACCTGATTTTCCCGTAACAACTTTTTTGACTTCATCTGACAAATCTTTTGATTTCATGTTCAAAGTTTTGATAAGCGCAGGGTTAGACTGCAAGTTACGTGGAACAAGGAATTCACCCGGCTGCAAAAAGTAGGATGCAAGGTTGCGGTCAGAAACCAGTGAAGCTAATTCACTATGTTCACCCAGAAGCTGCTTACTGTAAACGAATGAGGAGTCTGATTTGGAAACAGCTAGGATACCTGAGCTGTTGTCCCTTTTAGGGTAAAGGATTTTCTGCATTGCATCTTCGATACGACCATCTTTGTTGTAGTCAAGGATAGTGTCAATGAGCGGTTTGTTATCGCTTGCCAAACCGAAGAGAACTTCGGAAACGTTACCAAGGTATGCACCATCAATGATAGTGTAGTTTGTTTTAGCGAGGGATAGAACACGTAACTCTAAAGTAGACATCATTCTTCCAGCAAACTCGGATTCCACTTTAGAAGTGTGTGCTACAACGGTAGCGTAAGCCTCAGAGATGACGTTCTCACCATACATGGGTACGCTTTTAGCGCCGTCTCCCAAGGTGGCTCCAACTACCACCAGATCGCCTCCTGCGAGCTGCTGAGAAGCACGACCACCATCAATAGCGACTAAGCTTTTGCCTTCCAAAGCGTGCCATTCCTTGAAGGGGAGGAAAACATCACCTTTTGCTCGCAATTCGTTACCTAGCTCGGAGAGCTTCTGGGTAGGGAGGCGAATGTTGGTTGCATAATCATCGCTGACCTGTGGAAGGGATGAGATGAGATTTTCAACTATAGAACTCATTAATGTAATACTCCAAGAAATAATATACCTCTAATATACCATATTCATAGGAGATAACACAGATAGAGGAAGCTTCGTCAGTTACCTAGAGAACAGACTAAAAAGGGAATACGGAAAATAAAATAGTGAAGGCATGTAAACCTAACTTGGTCTACATGCCTTCACTATTTACTAAGGGTTACAGAGAAGCTGTTGGGTCTCCCGCAGCAATCTCATCCAGCTTCGCTTCCTTCTTCACAAGGTAAAGGTCACGAAGCTGCTGTTCCAGATCAGCGGCAACCTCAGGGTTGTCCTTCAAGTAAACGCGAGTTTTCTCGCCACCCTGACCAAGCTGGGAGCCGTCAGCAACCAGCGTGAACCAAGCACCAGACTTCTTGATGATACCAGCCTGAACACCAAGGTCACGGATGTCAGCTTCACGGGAGTAACCCTCAGAGCCGGGAACAGCGTAGAGGATATCGAATTCAGCCTGCTTGAATGGCGGAGCAACCTTGTTCTTCACAACCTTGACTTTGGTACGTGAACCAATGATTTCTTCACCATCTTTAAGCTGACCAGTACGAGCAATCTCCATACGGATGGTTGCGTAGTACTTAAGAGCGTTTCCACCAGTAGTGACGTTAGGTGAACCGAAAACAACACCAATCTTGGAACGAACCTGGTTGATGAAGATGACAGTTACGCCATTCTTTGCAACAGCAGCAGTGATTTTACGGAGACCCTTAGACATCATACGTGCCTGTGAACCCATTACTGCGTCGTCCATGTCACCTTCAAGCTCTTTCTTAGGGATAAGAGCGGCAACAGAGTCAACGATGATAATGTCAACAGCACCAGAGTTCACAAGGGTTTCAAGAATTTCAAAAGCCTGCTCACCGTTATCTGGCTGGGAAAGGATGAGTTCGTCAGTATTTACACCGATTTTTGCTGCCCATGCTGGGTTCAAAGCGTGCTCAGCGTCAATAAACGCTGCCTGTCCGCCAAGTTTCTGGTGTTCTGCGATTGCATGCAAGCAGAAGAGGGTTTTACCTGAGGACTCTGGTCCCCAGATTTCGATGATACGTCCACGAGGAAGACCACCAAGACCAAGCGCAATGTCAATTGCAAGTGAACCAGATGGAACAACTTCTACGTCAGGGAAGTCAGTGTCGCCCAGCTTCATGGCTGAACCAGCACCGTATTCTTTGTTAATTTTATCAAGAGCGGCCTGTAGCGCTTGACTCCTTTTACCAGAAGTAGTGTCGCCGTCTTTGTCTGTGATCTTCGCCAAGAGTGTGTTTCCGTTTCTATGTTTTGTGCGTTCAAACCAGTTTACCATTTTCAGACAAACAGGTCAGTTTTTGAGCATGCTGCTCTTAGCCCATTAAGGGCAACTTGTCAAGTATACAGATTTCTCTGTTACCAGACCTTTTTGTAAAAATACCAACCCAAAGAATCCTCTGGAACGTCAAGAAGCTTCTGCAACTGTGTCAAAACAGTACGAGTTTCATCACTGATAGCAGGATTGTTGGGAAGTAGGGTTGTTCGGAATGCTTCGTATTTATCGCTGCTCCCCATTTCAAGCTCACGAACGAAGATGTCAATGATATCCTCTTCGCCGTTCTCGCCGTAAGTGTACTCGAATGTTAGACCGGGGAAGAAGCTGTACATACCTTCAAGGTATTCTTGGATGTAGGAAGGGTCAAGGTCGTTGTCTGGCTTGAACCTGTTGTAGATGCCTACAATTTTCTTTTTAACCTCACCTGTACCTGTGACAGAGATGCCGTAACCAACGCCTGTGCTGATGTCAATTCCCATTTGGTATTATCCAATCCTCGTTTATGTATTATCTGATTTTATCAGAGGATAGACGACAAGCTCATTTATTCATAACCATTTCATAATCATGAATAGATTTTAGTTAATATGATCGAAATATTTGAAACCTGAAAAATAGCTGATAACCTTTTTAGGTTTACCTGAAAGGAACCTTCCTTATCTTAAGTATAATAGATAAAGAAATGGATAAAAATGCAAAAAATTACTGCACATATAAAAATAGATAATATATCAAAAAAATACATTATTGAAAACCAAAGACAATTACTTTTAGGATGGGACAATGTACAACATCCTCTTCGGAGTTTTTGTGCTATTCAAAAAGTACGAGATGCTTCTAATCCTGATTGGAAAGAAGTAGATATCTTATTTTTGAATCCTATAGAGTTTATTCCGAATCAGAATGATATTTTTTATTTTACACTAGGCAATAGAAAAATAGGATACGGCAAATTTATTCAGGAATTAAAATAGTCGAACTAAACTGATGGTCTGCAAGAAATTCTAAAAGGATAATCTTGTTATTTTTCAGGCTTAAACCGCTCTCGTGATACAGTAGAACCACTTATGTCCGAATCAGTTGAACTTCTCAAAAAAATTGTCGCCCTCAAAAAAGGCGGTGAAGTCCGTGAACAGCAGGAAACTGCCGTTGCGGAAATCGAAGACGCCATCCTAACCAAAACCAGCCTCCTTCTGGAAGCTCCAACAGGTTCAGGTAAAGCGCTCGACATTGACACGCCCATCCTCACCGTTAACGGTTGGAAAACAATGGGAACCCTCACCACAGGTGACAAAGTGTACGATGAGACAGGTTCAACCACAAACGTAACCGCCGTACTTGACGAATTCAACGGTGAACACACCTACCGTCTCACATTCTCCAACGGGGAGCAGATTGTTGCTGACGCAGAACACCTATGGTCTGTGCGAGCTCTCGGTAATGTTGATGCCCCTCATATCGACAACAGCCGCCTGAAAGTCATTCAGAAGAAGAAAATTAGCTTCCTGAACCCTGACAATGAAGCAGAGCTTGATGTTCGTGAACTTGCAACCAGCATCTCATACCCTCTTGAAGCTGTGGAAGCCGCAGCAACAGAAATCAAACCAGTAGAAGAGACTGACACTACAGTTCTTTATGATTCTGAGCTTCTTCTTGAAACCATGTACAAGCATTTCCTTGGGCGTTCAATCACACGCACCACCGAAGAACTTTCATTAGGTTTCCGTGATGAAATAACAGAAGAGTACCTTTGGGGCATCCCAACCCCTGAACCTGTCGTCTTCACTGTTGAGAACCGTAAAGTTCCTGCGCCTCCTCGCCTTGTCGGTGAATGGTTTGCGGGAATTGAAAACGTTTTCAGCGTTGAGCAGTTTGCAGCTTTGAAAGAAGCTGGTGTAGAAACCAACCAACGCATTCCCCAAGAATACATGTATGCCTCTGTTCTCCAACGTCGAGAGTTCCTTACAGGACTTCTTGAAGGTAACCGTAAAGGATCATTCATCACAGCTCTTGGTGGTCTTGCGCAGGATGTTGTCACCCTCGCATCCTCATTAGGTTTGCATGCGAAGAAGATATCAGCTTTCGATGAGCAGCAAGGTGTCTTCCAGTTCATTGTCGATATCTCAGAAGAGAAGTATCTGAAAATTGAGAACATTGAACTCATCAACAGCCATGTTGTTCGATGCATCACAGTTGATTCAGAAAACCACCTGTTCCTTGCAGGTCGAACCCTAATTCCAACACATAACACCCTGTCTTACCTTATTCCGTTAGCTCAGACAGAAACTACTGCTGTGGTTTCTACCGCGACGAAACAGTTGTCCGAACAAATCTTCGATGATGACATCCCTTTCGTGCAGAATGCCTTGAAGCAGTCCGGTTCAACAAAGACATTGAATGCTGCCCTGTTGAAAGGTCGAGACAACTACCTTTGCCTTGCAAAGCTTGCTGATGTAGAAAAACTGACTAATGATGCTAACGCTCTGTTCGGTTCAGATGATTTAGTTGAATCTGATTTAACCAAAGAAGGTAAACAGCGCGTTTCCGAAGGTAAGCAGATTGGGGAATGGGCGGCAACAACTAAAACAGGTGACCGTTCACAAGCTCCTGCTGTTGGTGATGACACATGGAGGCAGTATTCTTCCACGAACACTGAATGCCCCGGAAAAACTGTTTGCCCGTTCGGTGATGTCTGCTTTGCAGAGTACGCTCGTGATAAAGCGAAGAGCGCACAAATTGTTATCACCAACCATGCTATTGTTGCGCAGGACCTTGCAAACGATGGTCGTCTTCTTGGTGACCGTGAAGTATTCATCTTTGACGAGTTGCACGAACTTGACAACTACCTGTCGTCCGCTTGGGGTGCAGAGCTTTCCGTGAAGCGTCTACGTGATGCACACAAAATCTTCAAAGCGCAACCTGCTTTCACTGAGAGTGCTGTAGCTGACCTGCTCACTTGTGCAGAAACTTTCACCAAAGTCATGAAGTCAATGACTGTTGGACTTATCGACAATGAGGATGCCCCACGCACACTCGCAACCCTCCTCACAACCCTCTACAACGCCACCACACGCATCTCAGCGGACGCCCAACGCGAGTTGAAGAATGCCAGTGGAGAAGGAGCCAAAAAGCTTCTAACAGGCGCGAAGAAGATTGCTGATGAGCTGAACGAAATGGCTTCACTGCTTATTGATGACAGCATTGAGACTGTTCGATGGACTGTTGATAAGAACAAAACATATGTTCGTAAGACTGTTGTGAAGCGTGGAGCGAAGCGTAAGCCTGCTCCTGTGAAACCTTTGGAAGCTTCCGAAGATTCCATTACCCTTCATGCTGCTCCATTGCGTATCGGACCTAAGCTCCAAAACTTCCTTGCTGACCGTGAAGCAATCATGATTGGAACTTCTGCAACAATTACCATTGGGCATAAGTTCGAAATCCCTGTACATAACTTCGGGTTGGATAAAATCCCTCACAAAACCATTGAGCTGGATTCTCCTTTCGATTACCGGAAGCAAGCAATGTTCTATGTTCCTACCCCCGGAACTTTCCCTGAACCAACAGGGGCTGACCGTGCTGAACATTCTGCTGCTGTTAAAGAGCAGGCTGCTGAGTTTGTGAAAGCTGCTGGTGGTCGCGCCCTCGTTCTTTCAACAACAGCTTATGGCGCTAATGATATTGCTAACTCACTCCGTGATGATTTACCTAAACTGGATTTCATCGCTCAGGGTGACGCACCTAACAGTCAACTGGTGAAGTTCTTCCGTGAACATGAAACAACTTCACTCATCGGAACAATGGGCTTCTGGCATGGTTTGGATGCACCCGGAAAGACACTTTCTCTGGTAATCATTGACAAACTTCCATTCAAGCCTATGGATGACCCTCTAGCAACAGCTCGTCGTAACTATGCTGACCGTATTGGACGTAACGGATTCAATGATGTTTATGTTGCTGATGCGGAAACAATGTTCCGTCAGGCTTTCGGTCGAGCTATCCGTTCACGTTCAGACCGTGCAGTTATTGTGTCATTTGATGTGCGACTGCTGACCAAAAACTATGGTCGCGGAATCTTGAACAACTTGCACGGTGTTGGTGTCTACCATGACAAAGAGAAAGTTCTTCAAGCGTTACGTCGCCTAGCAGAAGCTGAATAAACGGCAATAAAGTAGCCGATATCTGAACAGTAACGGTTATGGAAGGTCGAAACGTGAGTCAGCACAACTATGACAACATTGTAAGAGAGGTCTTCCCTGCTCTCTTATCAGATTCTGATGTGATGAACGGGGTAGGTTCCGTGCATTTTGTTCAGAAGGACAAGAAGAACGTTGCAAAACTGTTCCTGCGTCAAGGTAACGTTTATGGTGTCGAAAACCCTAACGTAAAACTGGATTTAGCTGCCCGCCTCACTACTTCCAAAATGGCTTCCGCTGAAAACATTGCAACCATCCGCAAATCACGTCAAAGCATTGACAAGGTTGTTGAGAATGCACTCGCAAAACAGTATGTCAAACAAGCAGACATGACAAACCTCCTCAAAGAACATTTCCTTGGGGCTATTGATGACCTGTACGCTTGGGAAGAAGTGAATGTTGAATGGCATTCAAACGAACAATACAACGACATCACTGTTCCACAGGTCTCCCTTTCCCGCCTCATTGACATTGCATCCAACCGTTACCAGCATGTTGTAGGTCAAGCGCAGGAATGGAACTTCAACACAGTGGGAGAGTTGCTGACATCCGAATACTTCATCACAGGTGAAGTGAACGCCAACGACAAGAACTACGAACCCCTCAATAAAGTCATTTTGACCGCCACTGACAAGCCAAATATTCTTTCAGTAGCGAAAGAAGCTGGGGTTCCCCCATTCGTTATCATCCAGTCTCTTATTGCTTTAGAGAAGAATAAACTTGTCAGTTACAGTGAAGAAACACTGAAAACTGAACCCGCTGTGTTAGAAACAATTGAAGACACCCCTGCTGAAGAGGTTGTTACCGTAGAAAACAACCCAGCATTAGCGGGCAAGCATCTTGCCTCTGAGAAAAAAGGAACCACACAGATGACTTACCCCTCCTCCACCCCAAACAACTTCGATGTTGTTACTTTGGTGAAGCAACTCAAAGAGGGTTTGGAGAAACAGCAGACAGAAATTGCGGCTTCTGATAAACGACTTCTGGATTACAACCAAGAGATTTCCAGTTTACAAGCACAGATAGCTTCATTGCAGGTTCGCGCAGAAGCTGAGGAAGCTGCCAAAAAGGATTTGCGGACACACCACACATACGCTTTGCAACAGATCAAGGAACTCGGGTTAGATGAGTAATTCTGGCGCAGTCAACACTTCACAGGAGCAGGATGACAATGGCGGAAATGACCGCCTAGCGACACTCATTGTCACCCTAATCTCCATTATTGCATCCCCACTAACAGCATTAACTGCTGTTATAGTATGGGGTTTGTTCTCATACCTACGCATTCGCCGTAGCGTAATCATCATCTTCATTGCGCCCCTAGCTATCTTAGCCGGAGTGTTCTGGCAGTTCACTGTATTCTCATTCATCAACAGTTGGACAGTCACTCTCCCCAGCATCATTTCAGGGCAAACACCAATCTTCTTAGGTATCCTCACTATGCTGGGCATGCAAGCTTGGGTTGCCATCCCGCTTGGTGGTCTCATCGGTCTAGGATACGCTTCCTACCGTTGGTGGACACGTCCACGTTGGCAGGAATATAAGTTCCGTCGCACCCCATGGGATATTCGTCGTACCAAAAAAGTTATCGCAGAAATTGAGAACGATGAAAACACACCAAAAGATGGTGTAACTCTTGGTATCAACGAAGAAGGATACCGTACTGTACAAACAGACCGTGAAGCTGTATCCCACACACTCGTTATTGGTGGTGCTGGTTCAGGCAAAACAACAACCCTCATGTCTAGAGCTCGTGACAGTATCAAACGTGGCGAAGGAATGGCTTTCGTTGACCTCAAAGGTGGCGATGACGTACCAAAAATTCTTGCCATGTACGCTGAACGTTACGGACGCAAGTTCCAGCACTGGACAATTCAAGACCAATCCAAGCCTTACACTGGTCCAGCCGCTAGCGGTCCTGCCTACTATGACCCGCTAGCACAAGGTGACCACACTCGTCGTGCTGACATGGTATTGGAACTCCGTGAATGGGGAGCCAACAGTGACTACTTCCGTAACCTTTCACAAAGTTACCTACAGTTGCTTTTCACTGTTCTCATCAACAACCCACGTAATGACATCTCAACACTAGAAGACGCTGTTGACCTCATGAGTCCTAAATATTTGCAGGAACGAGCCATCCCGCTTGCCGCAAACCCAATGTTCTCCTCTGTAGTCAAATCTATTGACGCTTTGAATGATGAGAAGATTTCTAACTCTGTTCGTGACAACTTAGCAACTAACCGTTCTGTTCTAGAAATTTTCCTACAGTCAACCGCAGGTCCATGGTTGAATTTGGATTACAAGACAGGGAACAACGTCTCCCTCCTTGACGCAGCATACAAAGGTGACATTGTACTGTTCTCCTTAGATTCCTCCGCGTACCCAAGGCTTTCAGCTAACTTAGCTAACCTCATCATTCAGGATTTGAAAACAGTTTCTTCTGAGCTTCGTAAGAACCCTGCCGAAAAACCATTTCAAGTTATTGTTGATGAGTTCGCTGCAATCGGTTCAGATAACATTGTTGGTCTCATCAACAAGTCCCGTGACGCTAAAATGCCAACCACACTAGCAACACAGACCCTTGGTGACCTTATCGTAGCTAACCCTGCGGTCAAAGACCAGATCATGGGTATCATCGCATCCTTCATCATCCACCGCGCCAACATTGCTGCTGACGCTGAAATCTATGCAGGCTTGACAGGAACAACCATCAGGAAGAAATTCCGCCAAACAGTTGAGCATCGTCAAAACCGTTGGGGCGGCATCGGAGCCGGTATTGGGGCTGGTGGCGGTGCCATTGAAGATGTTGAAGAATATCGTGTTATGCCAACAGAAATTCAAGACCTGAACATCGGTCAGATGGTTTACATCAACACCGCTCTCCACCGCTTAGAGCATGTTCAATGCATCCCCGAGGCGCAAGCACTTGCATTCGCACCACATGCTGCTGTGGTAAAAGCTATAGATGTTTCAACAGCAACGCATGAGTTCAGCAACCCACTCAACTTCGGCCCAGCACCTACTGACATGCCATACCAGCATCAGCAGACTGCACAACCAGCCGTCAACTTGGAAAAAGAGCCTGAACCTGCTGCGCCAATCAAAGCGACACCAACAGACTACACTTTACTCAAAAGCTTCTTCAACAACCCTGATGAGCTTCCTGTTACGCAACCACAAAATGATTTCATACCCCCAGCTCCTGTTCCGCTGCCTCAGCAGAATGCGCTGCCAACGAAACCACCAAACCCGTTCGCTAAAAAACCTACACCATCCACAGGGCAACCAATCAGTACAGCGAAACCTGTACCCGCAGCACCAGCCCTGCCAGTGTTCTCACGCCCTAACCTGCCTAACCCAACTAATGAAGCCGAAAAAGCTTCAAAACCATCAAGGTCTAAAGATGAGTTCGACTTTTAATCCGATAGGTAGTTCAGTAGCCTACCAGTGTTCAAAAGACAGCCTTCTAAGCACTGCTAACATTTTCAATCAGACGGAGAACCCTAAATGAGCTTTCATTTCGATGAGAACGATAACGATTCTGGGTTACATTTAGAATCTAATTCTAAAAAAGCCCCAGAAGCCGTTAACCCGTTCGCCAAGAAAGCTGCCCCTGCACAGCCTGCTGCTAGTGAACCACAAACACCTGCTCAGCCAACCACGCAGCCCGGTTCTTTGCCTTTCCGCAAACCTGTTGCAGCCCCAGCACCAGCAACCCCCTCATTCACGTTACCTTCACGTCCTCTACCTAAACCCCAAACGGCGCAAGTTCCTACCCCTCAACCTGCTGCGCCACAAGAGCCAGCATACAACCCTCTTGCCGCAGAAATACCTTCAACGCAGGAAGAATACATCTACACTCCACCTGCTGCCACCCCACCAACCCCAGCATACCAGCAGGTAATGGAAGAAGTGGCACCAGCCGAACCAGCGTCACAGTATGACAGCCGTTACACCCAGCCTCAACAGGCTACACCAGTGCCACAACAAAGCTACCAGCAGCCAGCACAAGGCTACCAAGAACGCCCAGTGCCGCAAAGTAACTTCCAGCCACCAGCGCCAGTACCGATGGCAGTAGAACCTGCAAACGGAAGAAACAAACGAGCCAAAAATCAGAAACCTCAAAAAGAAGGTAAGAAACAGAGCGATTACGCTGGCAAAAGAGGGAACATTTTCTGGTTGCGTATGGGAGTAATCCTAGTTGCTGTCGTTCTGATGGGAGCCGGTCTGAAAACACTTATTCTTCCTAGTGGTGGACCAACGCCAGAACAGGTTGCTGCGAAAGCGCAAGAAGCGACAAACTACACTGGTTTCCCAACTGAATCAGGAGCGGTTTTCGCAACAGAGTTCACACGTCTCTTCATGACGTACACTTCCGAAGAAAGTTCAGCCGAACGCGCCGAAAAACTCAAAGATTACGCTTCCGAAACTCTTATAACAAAATTTGACATCACACGTCCTTCTCGTGAAGAGTATGAAGCTGCCAATGCAGCCCAAATTGAAGCAGGCATTGAAGTACCCGACTACAACGAGGTTATTGTAGATCAAATCATCACCGAAGGACCATACGTTGTTGTTGCAGAGAACCTTACAGCAACACAAGCTCTGTACACTCTAAAATTCCGTGTCAATGATGGAAAATGGACATACCTTCAAGTACCAGTCAAATATGACGAAAAAACTTTCGCCATGACAATCGCAGGTCCACCTTCCTTTACCAAGCCTGTACAAAACGTAGGAACAACAAAAGAAGGCGAATATACTGTCAACTTTACAGCAGACCAAGAACTTATCAAAAGCTTCCAGCCTGACCTTGAAAGTTACCTCACCGCATGGGCACAGTCAGACACAACAATTATCTCACGATATGTAGTAGATGACGCAACACAAGACGCCATGCTTGGGCTACAGGGAGTATACGAATTCAAAGAAGTAAACAGCCTGACCATTGAAGCAGCAGACGAAGCAGTGCCTAAAACAGCAACATCAAGGCGTGCCGAATTTACTGTCACATGGGTAGACCCTGAAACTAGTTTATCTTACACCCAGCAGTACCGTATGCTCCTCACCCTCAATGAGGATAACAAATGGTCAGTGTATGATATCCAGAACTTCAGCATCCTCAACTAATGTTGACGAGTAAAGTGTACCGTTTATTACCATAACGGCAGTCCGTACACTTTATCAATCAAAATATTTTATAAACCCCCAATAAAAGCGCTAAAAAACTTACGAAAAGTCAAACATTTTTCGCAGAAGCCGATAGTGATAACTCAAGACCCACTAAAAAAGGAACACCAAACAATGTTAGCTCTCATCAACGACCTGATTGTTGCCGCATCTTTTGGCGAAAACCTCGCCACGTTGATGCAGACAATCATCGGTCCTATCTTCCTAGTCGTTTGTGGAATTATGGCATTCAAATTCCTCAAAGACCAGCAGATGATGCAATTCATCATCTTCCTCGTAGTTGCAATCGTCGTTGCTGCAATCATCTACGCACCTAATTTCATCAAGCAGATCGGTTCAGGTTTGGGTAACGACAGTAACCTTACTTGGTAACTACCGAAAAGCTATAACAAAACCCCTGAGAAATCAGGGGTTTTGTTATTTAAAAGGAAATGCGATAACAGTTGGGTGAGGTAAGTTAAGTTCATTTTCGACGCAAGGACAAGTTGTGCGTCCTGATATGAGATGCGGATGCCGATAAAGTTTCTTGCAAGAAACATTCATTTGTGCAAGAAACCTGGAAGGGGGCGACTGATGCAGGTTAGAACTTTTACTAGCTTCTGGAACACCGAGCGTAAACTATATGCGTTCCAAGATATTGCGCTGCCTTTCCCTATCTCCTTGCGTGTTGCTGGTGTTTTCCTTCTAACAGCTCTTCCTTGGTGGGGTTTATTGATACTTATTCAATTCCCTTTCAATAACCCTTCTTACATGCTATGGTTCGGTGTTCCAATTGGTGTAGGGTTCATTGCCACCAAACCGTGGTTCCAAGGTAAAACAATTTTCCAGTACGTCCGCTCAATGGTGAACTACTACTTCCAACCTAAAAAAATGATAGGTCTTCGTAGCCCAAAGTTTTCTGGCGCAAAACACTATTCACTTATCAACCGTATTTTTGTTCGTGATGAACAACTTGTCACCCGTAACCGAGAAAGAGCCACAGTCTAACAATGGCAAATAATGCACCAGAGCAGGTTCGCCTCAGCGTGAGCGCTATCCACCATGATTTAACCTTCTCCAAACGAGATGTTTATGTTTGGGTTCGCCTGAACCCAAAACACTATGAATTCCAGAATGACGTTGACCGTGAGAGGTTAGTTGAAGAGTTCAGTCTTGCTTTAGCAAACCTTCTGACATCTGAGGAGAACGCTCTGGATTGTCAACTCATTGTAACCTCTGGTGTATTCGATGAGCAGCGTTGGAAAAATAATCTTCTGAACCAGCCTTCCACTCGTGATGCTTCCCCTTACTTCAATTCTTTCTTAGATCGTATGGCTTCTCATATTTGGGATTTCCAGTTCCGTACTAAAGCTGTTTATCTTGGCGTAAACCTTGGTTCACGCAACGAATTCAACCCTACAAAAGCAACTTTTGCTATTCCCGGCTTCGATAAGATTGCTAATCTATTCACTGGCGAGGTTGATGAGTACCTTTCTGATAAAGAGCTGGAGTTCTGGGAGGAGAAAGCACGCTATGTGCGTTATTCTCTAATGGAATCAACTCTGGGTGCAAATGAGGTTTCGGGGGCTGAGCTCGCTTATATCATCCGTAAACAAATGTACCCTGCTATGACTTCTCCAACCGTTGAGGATCTGGCTCTCAGCAACGCTGAGCAGTGGGGTGTTGGTGAGCTGCAAACTCTTGCTGCTGGTGAAGTTGATAACAAACCTATGTGGCTTGAAATCACTCAGGATATCAACGGTCAAACTTTCACTGGATACCGTGCTACTTTATGTTTCAGCAAATTCCCTGAGGTAATGTCCTACCCTGAGAAAGAGCCATGGATACATTTCTCTTCTCTTCTATCCTTCCCTATTGACATTTTCTCACGCTTCTCCGTCGAACCTTCACGTAAAGTTCGTAAGCAGGTCACCAATAAGATTAAAGCTATTGAAGATCAGGCTGTGAACATGACTTCTGCTGGTGGTCAAGTTAGTCTTGAAGTTCAAGCTCAACGTGAACTAGGTCAGTATCTCGAATTTGCTTTAGGTAAAGATGAGACACCTTGGTTGTACGCTCGACACCGCATTGTTGTAGAAGCTCGCACTGAGCAGGAGCTGAAAGAGCGTGCGCGTTCAGTCATTGACCACTACAAGTCTTTAGGTATCACTGTTATGTGGTCTCGTGGTGACCAGTTAGACTTGTTCCTTGAAGGCATCCCAAACGACCGTGTTCGCCTGTCTTCTTACTACCAGCGTCATGAGCTTGCTATCATCGGTGCTGGTGTTCCTACAGGTTCTGGTGGTGCAGGTGACCTTATCACTTTCTCCCGTGAGGATGGCGCACAAGGCTGGTTAGGTGCATATGTAGGTTACACAACGTCCCGTGTTATCGAACCAGTGTTCCTGAGTATGCATTCAGCTATCGCTAAGAATAAAGCCCCAGGTCTTGTCATCACAGGAGCTCCGGGTTCTGGAAAATCTTTCTGCGCGTTCACTATCACATACAATATGGTTCTTTCCGGTGTGTGGACTATCTACATTGACCCTAAAGCAGATGCTTTGCCTATGGCAAACTTGCCGGGTGTAATTGACCCTACTATTATCAACCTTGCTGACGGTATGGATGGTCTGCTTGACCCGTTCGCTATGACCGCTAATCCCGGTGAGCAGAAAGACTTAGTTATTGAAACTGTTGGTTTGTTCGTAGGTGGTATTGACAAGCTTGGTCCTAAAGAAATTTCAGAAGTTTCTAAAGCTTTGGAAATTGTTTCTAAAGACCGTAACCCTTCTCTCTCTAAAGTTGTTGAGATGCTTCTTGCTTCTCAGGAAGCTGCTGGCGAAGCTTTAGGTCACCGTTTGAGCATCACCCGTGAGCTGCCATTCGCTCGCCTATGTTTTGATGCTGCTGGGGTGAATAACCATGCGGCTAAACTTCGCCCTGACCGTAGTTTGACCATCATCACTCTTCTGGGGTTGGATTTGCCTTCAAGCGCAACTCCTCGTGATGAATACTCTAACCAGAACCGTCTTGCTGTCGCCATCATGTACCTTCTTACTTCCTTCACTAGGAAGCTGATGAGGAATGAGAATTCTAACCACCCTAAAGCTATCGTTATTGATGAGGCGTGGGCGGTAACGAACACCACACAGGGTGCAAAACTTGTTATGGAAGTTGCCCGTATGGGTCGTTCTTTGAACACTGCCATGATTTTGGTTTCCCAGAACGCTGGTGACTTCTTGGGTGAGAGTGTTACAAACTCCGTTTCCACTCGTATGGCTTTCCGAAGCGATAACAGTGCTGAGATTGAGAATGTTCTTGCTTTCTTCGGTCTGGAACACAATAAAGGTAACGCGAATGTTATCCGCAATCTAAAAGTCGGTGAATGTCTCCTCCGAGATGCAGATAACCGTATTGCTCGTGTTCAGATTGAGGGTTGGAACAACGAACAGCGTGTTGCTTTCGAAACTAACCCCGAACGTAAGCGCAGAAAAGCAGAAGAAGACGCCTTATAAACAAGACGGGGCGATAGGTATATATGTAACTACCTTCACCAGAGAGTATCATGACATTTTTTAGTAAGATTGTGAATGCACTGAAACCTCACGACTATTCCGTGAGTATTAATTCAGGAACAACAACCAAAGCGGCAGTCCGCACGGTTTCCGCTGACCGTTTTCGTCGTCCAGCAAAAGTTCTTGCCAGCGCTTTTCTTGCTGTAGCTATCCTTGGTGGCGGCGCTGCTGCCGCTTTTGCTTCAACTGCTGTTAGCTCCACCGAAGCAAAAGCTGACGTTCTTGCTGACGCTCTTTGTATCAATGCTGAGGATGGAACGAAGAACGGTCAATGGGCTGATGGCGCTAACCGTTTCAGCAAACTTGGTGGTACAACAATCTGGACTATGCAATCCATCACAGCTTCAACTCCTGCTGATAGTGTCGTTGATACTTTCTTCAACCCTGCTTATGACCCCAGCAAACCTCTAACCGCATATGAGAAGTATGGTATCCAGTACCCTAAATATGATGGCTGGAAACCCGGCTGGACTGATGATACATTCAGGTTCCAAGGTTCTACCTCTTCTGCCCCTTTAGGTGCTGACAACCCTTCTGAGGAAATCAAAGCCGGTGATGGTCTTATGGTCACACAGGATTTGTTTAGCTGCATGGCTATTCCTCAGGCTGTTGAATCTGCTGTAGCCAACGCTCTTTCCACACCTCCTAAGCTTATGCTTGGTATTTCCATCCAGATTTACGGTTCAAGCTATGGTCAATCCATCTCCGAAGAAGAGTCCATTCTTTACCCTCTTGGTACAGCTATTGATGGTCTTATCACTGACGATGGTGGCCTTCGAGACACACTCTTCCTTCCATTCCTTATCCCACTAGTCCTTATTGGTGCAGTTTACCTTGGTTTTGTGGGTATCGTGAAAGGTCAGTCAACTCAGGCTCTGCAGGGTGTTGCTTGGATGATTGCTGCTGTTGCTTTGGGTACATTCTTCTTACAGCAGCCAACTAGAATTTCTTCTTACATCGACTCTGGTGTATCTGAGGTTCAGATAGCTGTGAACAGTATTGTCTCAGGACCCACAACTACTAATGACATGTGTAGCGTTAGTGGAACCGGTGTCTCTGCTGCGGATAAAGCTCGCCGTGGTATTCAATGTACTATTTAATATACAAACATCTACTCTCCTTGGGTAACCGGACAGTTCGGTACCGGCATCAACCAGCTTCAAGCTGACAGTGGTACAGGTAAGAGCATCCTTACAGATGACCCTCGTGGCATTTTGAATAATGATGACTACAAAATTGACTACGGAACAACCGAAGTAAATGCAGATAACTGGGCTCAGTTCATGCTTGACCGTCAAGCCACAGGTCTTGCTATGCAGCAGTCTGAGGTTGCATATGTACAGCTTTCAGGAGCGAGTGACACTGATGGTGTGAACCCTGTGTGGGCTGGTGGAACTGGTGCGCAGGTTCTATCCTCCCTTCTACTCTGGGTATCTGTTCCTGCATCTAGTGTTGTTCTTCTGGTGTTCGGTGTTATCCTTCTGATGTACCAGCTACTTATGGTTTCCGCAGTTATCATGAGCCCATTCTTCTTCCTCATCGGAATTGTTCCAAACTTCGGTAAAGCTATACTTCTCCGTTACGCAGAACTTCTCATCGGTTTGTTTGTGAAGCGAATAATTACAAGTTTGACGCTAGCTATCTACTTCGTGTTCTACATGTTGCTGGTTTCTGACGTAACAGTTATTTCTCTACCTATTCAGATTATTCTGGTTGTAGTTCTCTCCATCTTCGCTCTGGTGGCTCGCGGCAAGTTTGTTAACTTGTTTGCTTCACAGATTGATTTCGGTGGAAACAAATCCGTTGGTCTTCCAGGTACTCGCGCAGCAGCAACAGGAGCAGGTATTCTAGGTGCTGGTGGGGGTCTTGTTGCCGGTGGTCTTCTCGGAGCTATCATCGGCGGAACTATGGCTAAGAAAGGAACCCAAAGCGTTGTAGGTGATGTCGCAGGTTCTAAAGATGGTCCTGAATTGCAGCCTGCTGGTTCTCCTGTAGCTGATGTGCGACCTCCAGCAGCCGCTGGTGGCTCCACTGGCGCTTCTGGTGGCGGTAAAGGCTCTGGTGGTTTGGATAAAGTCAATACAGCCGTCCGAACTGGAAAAGACATCAAAGAAGGCACTGAAATGATTCAGCGTCTCGGCGGTAAGGGCGATGCTGCTGGAAAGGCAGCAGAAGCTGTTGTAGGCGGCGCTGGTCCACGTCCAGCGTTCCCAACAGGCGCAAGTAGTGCTGCTACTTCCGCTGCGACCGCTGCGGCTCCTACTGCTGCCGCTACAGTCGCTCCTGCCGCTGCTACTGCTGCCGCTGGAGCCGCAGGTACAGCCGCAGCCACCTCTGCCGCCTCAGGTGTTGCTGCGGGTGCCGCTACAGGCGCAGCCGCAGGCTCGGTCGTTCCTATTGCAGGAACCATTGCTGGTGCTGCTGTAGGTGCTGCTGCTGTTGCGGTTGGTAAGAAAATTAACGATAATGCTGGTAATGCAGCAGATAAAATGGGCGATGGCCCTGCCCGTAGGTAAGGAGGTAACTGATGTCTAGAGTTTCATTAGTTGCTCTCCTACTTGTGCCTGTACTCCTCTTGGTGATGGGTGTAGCAATCATTGGAGGCGTTGTAACAGGGGTGGGTGCAGTCTTCAAGTCTTCTCCTGCAAGCTGTGATGTTGACACTAACATTTTTGATGGGTTTGAAAACTTCACTGACTTTTTGAACCAAACAAGTGGTTGCCAGCAGGCATGTGCAGTTGAAGCTGGTTCAGGGGCAGGCTCTTACACACCAGAGCAAGAAGCTAACATCCGAAAAATTCTTGGAACAGCGCAAGCTTTAGGTATCAATGAAAAAGGTATGGTTATTGCCATCACGACTGCTTTAGTTGAATCTGGTTTGAAAAACTATGCTAATGATGGTGTTTATGACACTTCCAAAAACCCTGCTGATGCCACCCAAAAAGGCAATAGCGCTCTGTTTGCTTTCGCTGCAACATCTCTAGGGTACTCTCATGAAGCTGTTGGTAGCGACGTTTCTTCTGTCGGATTATTCCAACAACAAGCTTGGTGGGGAACCATGGGTTCATCTTCATGGACAAATGAACCCAAAGCCGCTATGAAACGTCTGATGGACCCTTATTGGGGTGCCCAGCGCTTCTTCCAGTCCATGCTTTCTGTTTCAGGCTGGGAAAACATGGATATTGGTTCTGTAGCCCAAAAAGTACAAGTCTCTGCCGTACCTGGTGCATACACTGCTCGTGTTGACGAAGCTACAAAAATTGTGTTCACTTATAAAGGTTCCGCTGTTCCACCATCTTCTCTTTATCCTATCCCCGGCCAGTTAACTGGTAGCGAAGCAGCAGCAGGCGGCTCTTTCTGTGGAACTGGTAACCTACCTCTTGATAAGAATAATTATTATCAAGTAACTTCCCAATGGGCTCAGCCTTCTAGTGAGAGCGGCGGCGCTCGTGATCACGGTCATGCTGGTATGGACTTTGATTGTAATGAAGATTATGAAAATGTTTACTCTATGGTTGCAGGAACAGTTGTTTCTTCTGTAAATGGTAACTCTTCTGGTTTCGGTTCTCCTATGGGGCAGATTACAGTTGAAACCCCTGAAGGTATTCAAATACAGTACCTTCATGGAAGAAACATGCTTGCTGGTGTAGGAGATGAAGTTTCTCCGGGGCAACCTATAATGGAGTGTGCTAGCACAGGTAACTCAACTGGTACTCACCTTCACATCAACTTTATTGTCTCCTTCACCGACCGTGCAGATGTGAAAGCTCTTCCAACAGCTTCTGGGGTCACTGCTGCAAATCGTGACCCTGCTCTTGGTATGCTACTGTTAGGTGTGGATATCTGCCCACCTTATACGGCAGACCGTCAAGGTAAAACTCCGGGGGCAGCAATGCCCAGCAGTATTATGAAATGCTGGCCAGTAGAAGAATGGGTAAGATAAATATTATGGCAATCAAAAAACTTTCAGAAATGACTGAACGAGGTCGCATATACGTCTTCGTCGGAGTAATTGTTGGTTTAATAGCAATGGTCGTCGGCATCATTGTTTTCACTACACTCACTGACGCAAAAGATGACAAGAAATCTGACCCCATCCCCACTGTCCAGCCAGCAGAACCTAACCCTGATGAAGCTCCTGACCCTAACGAGACACCTTACACTCCTACCTCACCAGAGGATGAGCAAGAACAGGCTGAGGATGATGTTGTCAAAGATGATGAAGTGGATGCAGGGGAAGACCCAGAAGCCGACTACAGTTCAGTTGCTGACTTAGCTAAAAAAGGCGTACAAGCTTGGTGTACTATCAACGCTGAAGAAGAATTTGATGAACGACAAGCACGCATGAAGCCTTTCTTTGATCCCAGCTCTTCAATGCTAGAAGAAGACATTGATGAGCTTTTCTACGAACGTCAATGTATTTACCGTGCAGCTACTGAACCTGAATTGGGAGCAAATGGCAAATACACTGTTTATGTCACCTTCAACACAGCATGGAAGTTAGAGAAGGACGATACTACTGCAAGTGGTAAACTTACTCAGTATGAAGTTGAAATCGGAGATAATGGTATACTTACAATCAAATGATTGAAGCTTACCTAAAAACAAAACCTCTGACCAAAATTGTTGGTCTCATCGTACCTGTACTCCTTGTTGCGCTTGCCTCATGGCGTTTCGGTTACGACACCCTATTCTTGACAGTAGCGCTTGCGCTTGTACTTCTCGTGTTTCATTTTTCAGTTACATACACAAGTAATGTTGCTGCTGCTGTTGTAACCATAGGTCAAACATTTTTTGTACTTGCTTTCACATCTGGTTTGGAAGATAGTTTTTACAGCTTAGAGTTAGTTCTGGGCATAGATGTAGCTCTTCTGCAACTGCTTTCCTTAAGTGTGGGCGTATGTGTTATTGCATCCTACATGTTCTTCTCCTACTATTTTGCTCACGGTAGAATGTGGGTGAACCTTTTTGTTTCATTCTTACTATTCAACGGTGTATCAACACCAATTTGGGCATTCAACACAGCTAACCTCATTCTTGGTCTTACTGTAGGGTATCTTGCAGGTGCAGCTTATCTGTTCATGCGTTCACGCACAACCAACAAAAATCGTAAAGTTGTCGAAAAACAGACACTTAATGGGCCACTCAAAAAAAGAGCTTTGAATATCTTTAAAGAGCTTGACCTCACTGTAGATGATATGCGTGATGAAACTAGCTGGTATGGAACACACTATCTTGCGTACAACAAAAATGCAGTGTATGCCGTCCATATGCTTACAGTTCGTGAAGGGTTTAGTATTACTAAAAGAGGTATCTTTGCGGATGGGAAAGAAGTTTCTTCGGTCATAGAAAGTTTAAAAAATGATGTTCTAAAACACCATAAAGAAATTCCTACTCATAGAACAACCGCTGTTGTTATCGTTCCTGCTGATTCCGCGCTTCCTGAAGGAACAGTCACTGTAAACATTTCTAAATGGAAGCAACCTGACCATAAACTAGGCGCAGTGTTGTTTGTGACCCCTAACCGTTTCAAGCGGTTTGCTATGAAGCAGTCTAAAGGCAGCGAAATGAGCCAAAAAGACTTAAAAAAGCTAAATTTTAAGTAAAAACTGCAATTTTCTTGCGTTCTAAACTAAAACGTGTTATGGTCTTTTTATAGAGCAACGAAATCTTACAGCTTTTTGTGTGTTTTGTGTGTTGTTGTAAGAGCTCTGAAAACCGGATGACAATGTGTGGTCATCCGGTTTTCCCTTTTAAGCGTAAAACTATGTTTTCTGATGCCGATAATACTGGTAGTCTCACAGAAGGAAATATATGTCCACACCATCCGTAACAGCAGCGCCGAGGAATTCGTTCTTCTCAGGGCGTAAAATGTGGTTTTGGGTTGCCGTTGGTTTAGGTTTAATCACCACCACACTTTTGGTAATCCTGCTACAGTCTTTGACAGCCACAACAACATACTATGTTGTCAATAAGGAGATTCCAGCGCGAACACTTATTACAGAAGCTGACTTAGAACCCATCGTGACTTCGGCTGGTGGTGAACCACCAGCCGCACTAAGTCTCGCAGATGTGAACACAGGAACAGTTTACAGCCTTTACAAGCTGAACAGTGGTGACATCCTCACACTTTCCAACGCTGGCTCCTTGGCACCTCTTACAGTAGGTCTTCCATCTGACTATGTAGTAGCTTCCTTTACTGCTTCTCCGAACCTTTCAGCAGGTGGTAACATTAAACGTGGTGACTACATTGACGTATTCTACATCGGTGACGGTGAAGATGGTCAATCAGTGAAGCTTCTTCTACAGCGTGTGCTTGTTATTGATGCAACAACTGACCTTGAAGGCGCAACCCCTGATACAGGTGAAGGTACATCAACTGACCCTAACAGTGTTACCTCAACATACCGTTCAGGCGTTCCTTCCCTGTACACTGTTGGTGTTTCACAGGAAGATGCAGCTAAACTTGCTTTGGCTTCCCAGTTCACCATCTACCTAACTCTTTCTTCCGCAGATTCTGTTGAGAACGGCGCAACTGATAAAGACCTCAGCTTCTTCATCAGTGACCTGTTCGGTCTTACAGCAGGTGATGCAGGTAAGGGTACAAACAACACCTTCGAACCTGTTGAAGGTGACTCTGGTACAAATGAGGGAACTCCTACCCCAGAAGAAACTGAGGAACCAGCTCCTGAGGAAACCCCGACCGAAGATGGTGGCGGGGAAGAAGTTGACCTTGGAGATGTTGACCTCGGAGACCCTATCGAGGAAACCACTCCATAAGTATAGAAAAACAAACAAATATGCACCCAGCGGAGACTAGCTGGGTGCATATTTGTTTTCACGTAGCCGATAGAAGGTTTTGTAAGCATTGAAGGAGCATTTACAAACGTGAACAAGAAAGCAATCATCGTTCACCCAAGTCCAGAAGTACATGGTTGGGTGACTGCCATTAAACCGGATTGGGATACACAAATTCCGGTTCAATCCATTTCAGAAGTTTGGGATCTTCTCGGTAACGGAACTTTATCCGCCGAAAGCGAAATCATTCTTTTCTCTGACAGTCTATATGAAACTGAGGGAGCAGAGTTTGCTATAGCTGTGGCTCAGTTCGCTCCGATGGCTCTTGTTGTTGTTATCTCCGAAGATAACAGCCTCACACAGTTAATCGTTAACGCTGTTGGAGAAACTGCTGACCAGTATGCGCTTGACCACGCACCGTTCTACTTCTTGGACACAGCTACCGAAGACCCTACAGAAGAGTTGGAAACAATTGTAGCAAATTACACTACATATGTTGCTCCTGCTGCCCCAGTAGTACCTGCACCAGCAGTTCCTCAAATTCACACCCCTACATATCATGAAGCAGCTCCTGAGGCTGCACCCGCACCCCGTGCTCCACATGCAGTGAATGAGGAAGTAGCTCGCGCATACAAAGGTGACTACACTCAAGAAGAGCTGGAAAGTATCGAAAACAGTCTCGGTGAACCCGGTATGGTCTTCTCCTCAACATCCTCTAAAGGTGGTTCAGGTAAAACAACAACCGCTATCTGCACTGCAATCACTATTTCCATCGCTTCCCGCCTTGCCTTCGAGCAAGGTCTCACCACAGCGCCCCTAAAGGTTATCGTGGTTGACATGGATGTTCGAGACGGTCAGATTGGCTTCTCCATCAACCAAACACAGCCTTCTGTAATCAACTACTTTGTTGGAGAAGATAAGAGCATCAACGGACTGAAAGAGGTTCTCATTCATGTTCCTCGTTTCGAAATTGACACGCTACTAGCTCCTAAGCGTGGACGTACCGCAGATTACCTTTCTCCCGGCTTCTACCGTGACATCATCAAAAATCTACGCCTCCTTTACGATGTTGTCATTCTTGACACCTCAGTAAACTACTTAGACCCTCTGTTGTCCCAAGTTGTTTACCCAGAGTCAGATGCAATTCTCTTCGTTACTAACCTTTCCAAAGGTGCCGTATTCGGTATGCCTCGTTGGATGGAAGAAGTAACCACACCTATCGAACAGCATGGTGCTGGCGTACCTAAAGAAAAAATTGGTATTGTTATCAACCAATCAATGGGACATGTTGGTATGGACCTTGACCTTCTACAGAAAGCGGCTAAAGGCGCACCTTTGCTTGTAGCAATCCCAGCAGACAGCCTTGCTGTTGTTGCAGCCTCAAACAATGGAACGCTAAATGAACTTATCAGTAAGCATGAGCTTATTGGTGGAGAATACTATAAGCTTGCTACGAAAATTTGGAGGAAGTCTCCTTTGGCTTCCCCAGTTGAGGCTTACCTGAATTCACCTGACAAAGCCCGTGATGATGCTCTTGCTGCAAAAGGCAAAGCTACCTCCGGCGTTCAAGCCCCTCTAGGTTCTATGACAGCTCCTACTCCACCAAAGAAGCGTTTCGGAAAACGCGGCGAATAACTTTCGTTTCATAGAAGGAAAATTATGGCCTTACCAATCAATAAACCTCAGCTTGGCGGAAACGAGCCAGAGAAAGACCAACCACTGGAAGCCCCTAAGCGTCCTGCTGGTTTAAACTTACCTGCTGAAATCGCAGGTACATCAGATGTTCAAGTGAAGCCCCTATCCTTCAAAGGGGCTTCACTTGACGCTGATATCGAAGACCGTGAAGACGCCATCCTTGCCCAGAAAGACAAAATTGGTACAACACGAGCTCGTTTGAATAACGGTCTGGAAGCTAACACTTTCCAGATGTCAACAGCTCTTACCTCTGATGATCTTCTTTACACACCATGGGAGCGTTATGCCGCTCTGATGCCTAAAGTAGTAGAAGTGAAAGCATGGCTGCAAAGCATTCTATCTGAGCAGGGTCGTACCGCAGATGTAGCAGAAGCACGCTTCAAACGTGGTTTGAAATATGATGAAATGCGTGTACTAATTGACACACTTCTAGTGAAATATTTCACTCAGGAGAATATCATTCAAGGACGAGACGCATCTGTACTGATGACACTCATCACCAATGAAATTCTGGGCTTAGGTCCCATCGAACCCCTTTGGCTTGACCCACGCATCTCTGAGATTATGGTCAATGGACCCCACAGCATTGTAATTGAAATCCAAGGTAAGCTAATGGAGGTACCTGGTGCTCGTTTCCGTGACACCGAACATCTTCTTGATGTATGTCAGCAGATACTTGCACCAATCAACAAAGTAATTGACACCTCTCACACCTACGAAGACGGTCGCCTTTCTGATGGTTCCCGTGTAAACATCACCCACCCCGAAATTGGGCCCGCTGGTCCATTCCTCACCATCCGTAGGTTCCCTGAAACCGCATTCACATTGCGTACTCTTGTTGAATTCGGCGCGATGGATGAGGCTACTGCGGAAGAAGTCGCAAACCTTATTTACGCTGGCTGTTCCACAGTCGTATCAGGTGGTACAGGTTCAGGTAAGACCTCAACATTGAACGCCCTATCAGGATGTATTCCTATGGGAGTTCGTATCATCACTGTTGAGGACAACTTAGAGCTTCGTCTGCACCCTAACCGTCACGTAGTGGCTTTAGAAGCGCGTAAAGGCCAACATGATGGCGCTGGTGCTGTAACCATCCGAAACCTTGTAACAAACACCCTACGTATGCGCCCCGACCGTATCATTGTCGGTGAGGTACGTGACGGTTCCGCTTATGACATGTTGCAAGCTATGAACACAGGTCACGATGGTTCCATGACTACAGTTCACGCGAATGACGCACCCGGTGCAATTGAACGTCTCATCAACCTTATCTCTGAGGTTGGTGAAATCGACTCCAACCGTGCCATGTCTCTCATTGCAGGTGGAGTTGACGTTATTGTTACCATCGAACGTTATGAAGATGGCTCCCGACGCTGTTCAGGTGTCTATGAAATCCCGAACCGTGTAACCGCAGAGAACGGTATTGTCAGCCTTGACCCTATCCCACTGTATGAATTCGTGCAGGACGGGTTAGATGAGGATGACAAAATCTATGGCCATTATGAGAAACGGAACGATGTTTCTGCTTCCATGATTAGGAAACACCGTTTGAATAACCGCCCACGTCTAACTTTAGAAGAATTCTACGCTATCTCTGACTTCTAAGAACTAAACCTCCAATTACGGAAGCCGATAAACAGTGTAGGTTTATAAGGTAGGAAAGATAAGCAATGGATTTGACGTTACTTGCAGTAGGTATCGCCGCAACAGCGGGTCTCGCTGTGTTCGCGTTGGTCGTTGGTCTGCGCGTAAACTCAAAAAAGATTGTACGTGAGCAGGAGTTAGACACTCTGATTGACTCCATCGTAAAATCTGAAATTGAAGTTGAACGTAAAGAGAACAACATCCCAGCTAAACGTAGCTGGTTCGGATACTGGTACAACCTCAGTGCAGGTGCAGGTATTGTTAACGAGAACCCTAAACGCACTGGTTACCTTGCGCTAGGTATTATCCTTGTCACCATCGGTATTGGTACATTAGGTTACCCTCGTGACATCGTAGCTGGTCTTCTTTTCGCAGTAGGTGGCATCGTAGCCCTCAACCTAGGTTTGAAATTCGCAGCAACAAGGCGTATGCAGAAACTTGAAAAGCAACTCCCCAACCTACTCTCAGGTATGCGAGCTAACTTGCAAGCTAACATGACAGCACAGCAGGCACTACTGACCATGATTAACGAAACACCATCCCCTCTTGGTGAAGAACTACAGTCAGTAAGGGATGACTTAGAGCTGAACATCCCGCTTGACACGGCTTTAGGTCGATTAGGTCAGCGCGTTCCTTCTAAAGAGCTTAGGTTCCTTGTAGCCTCAATGCGTATCGCTATTGTTTCAGGTGCTGACTTGAACCCGCTTCTAAAAACTATTCAAGAAATCGTCACCCAGCGAACACACATCGCTAACAAACTCGCTGCGGCTGTAGCGCAAGCTCAACCAACAATTGCTGTTACCGCAATCATGATTCCGGGTGGTTTCGTCTTCTCCTACTTCTCTGACCCCGCCAACCGAGTATTCTGGTTGTCAATCCCAGGGCTTATCGCCCTCGCCGTAGTTGCGTTCCTATACGCAATTGCACTATTCATTTCCAAGAAGCAAGTTGATAAGGTAAAGGACGCCTAATGGATGCACAGACAGCACAAGGTTTCGCTGCTATTGCAGCCGGTTTGACAGTTTTCGTTCTTATTTACGCAATCTACTCACCAGTACGTAAATCCAGCCGCCGTTCAACCGCAGTGGATGAAGTCTTCGGTGAGCAAGGATATCAAGGTTCAACGGAAGGTATTGGAAAATACATCCAACCTATCCTCAAAAACTTCATGCCTTCCCTTCCAGAAGGTATGCTTTCAGCGAACCGCGAAAACAACTACCGCAAACTCATTCGTGAAGCTGGTAACCCATGGCGCATCACACCTGAGGAACTATTCGTTCTGCAACTCGCTTTCGGTATCATCGGCGCACTAATCGGTGGTTTCGTCGCCGCCGCCGCTCCTGTGGAACAAATCCCTGCATTCCTTTGGCCAATTGCTGTAGGAGGTGTGGCTATGCTTCTTCCCTACGCATTCCACACCAGCGCTCGTGATAAAAGAACTAAAGACATTCAGAAGAACCTCCCAGAAGCTCTTGACCTTCTTACCGTCATGATTCGTTCAGGACAAACATTCGAGCCAGCTCTTCGTCGCGTTACCACCCAACTTGCGGAAGGGTTCCTTCGTGAAGAGTTCACCCGCGTGAACATTGAACTTCAAGCAGGAACAACACTTTCTGACTGCATGCGTTCCTTCGCCGCCAGCAACAACTCTGACAGCGCTGAATCCTTCGCCAAAGCAATCATTCAAGCTCAGAAGATTGGTGCGGATGTAACAGACACACTCACCCAGCAGGCAGTATTCGCTCGTGATGACTATGAAGCACGTCTTGAAAAAATGATTGCACGTTTGTCAACAACCATGTTCATCCCGCTTACCATCTGCATGCTCCCAGCATTCATGATTATCTTCATCGCCCCCGCTATTGGTAACTTGTCCGGTTTCCTCGGATAAGTAAGTCTCCCTGAGACCGATAATAGTTTATGAAGGATAGGAATACACTATGAAAAAAATTAGAGACATGTTCTCACCCTATAATCGTGAACGCGGTTCAGGTGAGCTAGTAGTAACCCTATTTTCCATTCCACTTCTTGCTGGTCTTCTGTTCACGCTAATCAACGTGTCATCCTACTTCCAAACACGGTCTGCTGTTCAGGACGTTGCCCGTGATGGTGCGCGTCTAGTTGCGCTGTACGGTGGTTCAACAACCGCTGCATACCGTAACACCACAGGTGAGAATGTTGCTGTGACAGTTCAGAAACGCCTCTACAAAGACGGCAAATGTATTCTTTCCCATTGCACAAAACCTCCTGTAGTGACATGTAATGTTGTTGTGAATGGTGTTCCTCGTGCAGTAGCAACTGATGCAGGCCAAGTAGCTGTATGTAACGTACAATACTGGTACTCTTCTGTAGCGCCATCATGGTTCGGTTTTGATAAACTGGTAACTGTTCCAATCACTATTGATGCCACCACTGTTACTGAAACTGGTTACAGGTAACCAACAATGAAAAACAAATTCGATAATTTGATTGAAACCCGCTTTGGGGGCCGCGAAAAAGGTAACACTTTCGCATTCATCATGATTTTACTACCTCTTGTCATGGCATGCTTCGGCCTTGCCATTGACATTGCTGTACTATCTCTGACCCAAACCACATTACAGTCCGCTGCTGACGCCGCAACACAATCAGTTATCGCCCAATCACGCAATGCTTACTCAAACAACAAACCAGGTCTCTCTGACGCAGAAGCAAAAAGTGAATTCCTCAAATACTATGACGCTAACCGTAAAGGTGGTTACTCTGGTTCAGGAGTAAAAGCTAACAACTCTCCATTCCTTCTATGCCAAGGTACAACAGGTGGTGGAGCTGCTGTAAAATCTGGTTGCGGTTTCCTTCTACCTAAATTCATTTACAGTGCAAATGGTGCCGCTGACGCAGAAGGCTCCAACATCGTTGTTACTGTGAAAGAAAAATCACAGACACTTTTCCTCCGCATCATCGGCATCAGCGAATTCAACTACGAGATTACTTCCAAAGCTCGTTTGACACAAAGTTTCCTGCCTAACTAACACTGGTTGAGGCCGATAACTGGTGTAGAGTTCAAATCTCCCCAGAAGGTGCTACCAATCATGCCATTACCATCACGACCTGTGAACCGCGACCCTGAGCAGCCATCAGGCGATAACCCGCGCCTAGCTGACACTCCTGATGTTGCTCCACTTGCTGACGATACATTCAGTAACCCTGAAACAGAAGAGCAAGAATTACCTCTTCTAGCTGAAACTGAATACGAAGAGCAGGTTCCAACCGTTTCCTACGACGACATCGTAGTTGAAGACGCACCTGTTACACTTGCGGATGCAGAAGAAATAGCTCAGATGCTGGAAGACACTCCTGTTGAAGAAACAACTTTCGTTCTTCCTGCGCCAGCAGCATCACGAATACCTGCCCCTGCTGAACCAACTGTAGCTCTGCCAACAGCTCCCCCAGCTCCTGTATTCGCTACAGCGCCAGCACCAGCCCCTCAGCCTGTCGTAGCTGCACCTTCCATAGCTGTTTCACCTCCTGTGAGCGCAGAGCCTGTAGAAGAAGCCGTACAAACAACAGCGCCAGAAGCCAACCGTCGCCGCAAAGCTGCGGAACTAACAGAAGAGCAGAAGACACAACAGCTCATCAACTCACTTCCCCGTGAGCTCAAAGAGTCCATTGGCCTTCTTTTTGAACACATCACTGATGAAAAATCATCCGAAGTAATCCTCAACGGACCCAACTTAGTAGGCTTCAAACAGAATGGTCAGCGTTTCTTCGATGAGCGTATTGACTTTGGTGACACTGACACATATCACCAAATCATCAACCATTTCCTTCTTCCCCTCACCAACACTAAAGACCGTATCGGGAAAGTTGAATACCTCATTGAAGGACAGCTTCGTGTACCAGATGAGAAGAACCCTAACCGTCCACCGCTGATTGCACGTATCCACATAGTTGCACCACCAGCAGTTGAAGTGGCAAAAATCACCATTGCCAAAAAATCTCGCAACCAGTTCACTGTAGACACACTTGTTGAAAGTGGCTCCATGTCCAAAGAGATGGGTGAGTTCATGAAAGCTATCGCTCGTGGACGCGCCACCATCATCTTCTCCGGTCTTTCAGGTTCAGGTAAAACTACACTCCTCGAAGCAATTTCTCGTGATTTTGACGTGAATGACCGCATCGTTCTTGTTGAAGACACCGCAGAGCTTTCCCTGCCAGTATCTGACGTAGTTGAGCTCACTTCCACACAGGCAAAACCCGGTGAAGCTTTAGGGAATGTTGTCACACTAGACTGGCTAGTACGTCAAGCAAACCGTATGCGCCCAGACCGCATCATTGTAGGTGAGGTTCGTGGTGCTGAAATGGCTGAATTCCTTACAGCCGCTAACTCAGGTGCAGATGGCTCCATGACTACAGTTCACGCTTCATCACCACAACAAACCATCAACAAAGTGGTTTCATTGGCAATGAAGAACGAATCATCTAAATCTGAAATGTCCATCCTTCGAGATGTTGCCTCATCCGTACAGATCATCGTACAGATGACACTTATTGACGGCAAACACATTGTTTCCCAAATTGAGGAAGTGTCCAACACTGTATTGCAGAACGGAAACGGTATCGCAACCAACCCACTGTATGTATATGACAGGAACACCAATGAATTCCATGCGGAAGGTCGCGTTTCTGACGAGTTCCGTGCCTTCCTTAGCCAGCGTGGTGTGACACTGCCCAAGCCTGCGCAGTTCAACCGCAACACATTCTAAGGTGCTGACTGTTGACCGTATCCCCTCTTCTTAAACGCACCTATGCACAGCCATTGACTTTAGAGTTACTGGCTGAGAAAGTGCCTGCCGTAAAAGAGGGATATGAAGCCCATCAGACATTACAGAAGACAGCGAAGCCTGCTCAAACAGCACCCATGGAAGAGCGTACCGCTTACAACAACCTTCTGAAAACAAAACGGTTAGGCGCTAAAGCACAAGAGGACCTCATTGTTTCCGCCCTCCCCCTAATCAAATCCTTAGCTTCAAAAGAATTCTCCCGCCGTAAAGCATGGGCCTCACGCATATCATACGATGACATCCTACAGGAAGCCATCGCAGGGTTCATTCGTGGACTTCTTTCCTACAAACCAGCGAACACACAAAACTCTGCCACAAACTACCTTGGACAATGGATCGTAACCACCATCCGCCGTAAACTAGAAGCCATGGAGCATGACTTCTTCATCCCTTACGAAATTGTTGAACGTAATCGTCGTATTGTAGCTGTACGTTCACGCCTAGCGTCTGAACTGCAACGTGAACCATCTGACGCTGAGCTTCTCATCGCACTAAACGATGACAGCCAACAACCATCCAACAAATGGGGTCGTAAAGAAGCTGTTGAAGAGAACCCTGACGCAGGTCCAAAGAAAGCTAAGTTCACCCAAGAACACATTGACCTTTCCAAACAGCTCAACACAAAACTGTATGCCATGAAATCAAACGATGTCACAGACAATGATGATGACAACCAGCTTTACGAACGCTCCTCAACAACCCTTTCAGCTTCCGAACCAGCATCAGTTGCTGACGTTGACGAAGAATCCCTCACCAACTCAAAATATGACTTCTTCCTCTCCGTGTTCGTAGCCATGAAAATTGGTTCACAGCAGAAAGACATCATCCTCCGCTACTTCGGCCTGAAACCATACAGTGAAGCGCAGAACTATAAAGACATCTCAACAAACACAGGAATGAACTCACGTTTTGTGAAATCAGTCATAACAGCCTTCCAAGGTTACATGCCTGCGGCTGGTGGAGTGTTCCATTACCAACTTTTGCAACTGGATGAATCACTTGTGGTAGACTTAGAAATGGACTGGTTGCTTCGCCGGTTAGGTGAATGGCCTGTAGGTCAAAGAGAACCTAAACCTGCACCAACAGCCCTGACCACAGGAAGATAGAAGCTTGGCTAAGAAAACCCCAGAAGAGACACCCTCAGAGGCTCTCACAGCGCCTGAAATCGTAACTGACGCAGTTGTACGCAAAGCGCCTAAAAACCCTCTACAGCCTGACAGGTGGCTCATTACGCCCGTATCCTACAAGAAGAACGGGGAAGAGAAACCTTCCGAGCTTATTTACTACAAAAATGATGTAGAATTAGCAAAAATCAAAGTTACACAAGAGAACTTTACTGAACTAATTGAAATCCTGCACGCCCGATTCGGCGGCAACACACTTGTGGCAGAAGAATGGTACATCAAAACACCACCCGCATCCCCAACCAACCCTGAGCCAGACCCAGTGCTATCTTTCGCATCCCGAGGTCGCCTCCTCATGACACTCCCAATGAACCAAGCGTTCTTGAAAAAATTCGTAAAAGCGTTAGACACCCAAATCGTCAAACCACCAGTAAAAATTGCTTTCCTTGGTGACTGGTGGGCGAAACACAAATTCTGGCGAGCAGTCATTGTACTCATGGTACTTCCCGTACTCGTTGCATTAGTATTCGCATTCGCACGCATCGTAAGCATCGGCGCATAACTAACACCCAAAGCAGGGTAAAATGTCGCATATCCTACAAAAATAAACCAAAAAAGACTTTCTCAGTGCGAAAACACCTTCACATAAAAGCAAAAGACATAAATCTTAGAATAGATTTTGTATGAAAGTAACAAAACCACTCTTCAAGCTAACCGAGAAGAAAATGAAACGACACCTCCCTCAACACAATACTAAAATAGTACAACCCTGACAAAAAGTTATAATTCAACCAATAGAATAACCTAACCTTCTCCACATAAGAAGCTAGAACAGAACCAACAACCATCCCATAAAATACTCTGGAAACCATGACTGACAACACCCCTGAAACTGCCGCAGAGCAGGATGCAGCATACACTGAACCAACACTCGAAGAGAAACTAAACTCCCTCCCCAAATTCGAGTTAGAAAGATACCGTCACGGCAAATGGGCTGACCACATTCACACAGAGAAATCAAACGAAGTTCTCACCCCAATCACCCTAGAAGAACTCATGGATGCACAGCGAGAAGGAACCAAGCTCCCTCTCCTCCTCGTCAACGGATACAAAGCAGAAGTCATCGGTGACGAATACAACTACCAAGATAATGATGACAAATCATACCTCATGGGCGACAAAGTAGGGAACCATTCCATAGCAGTACGTTTCACAGAACAAGTCATCGACATTGAAGTGAACGTAGCCAGCATCACCGTCAAACAGGATGCACACGGTAACTCCAAACCTGACCCACAGAACTGGGAAGCAACCATCTTCCAGCCATACAGTGTGCAGTACAACTACAATGCAGGAAGCGAAACCGCCCGCATGTTCTACACCCTCAAATCCGTTGAAGGTAAACTCACATGGCAGAACCTAGAAGACACTGACATCAAATAACGCAAACACAAGCACAGACACCAAACATGTTACGCTTGCAGCATGACAGAAAACAACCCTACCGAAAAGCAAACTGCACTGTTCCCCGAACTCGCTGACGCCCTCAAAGAGTACGACCGTCAAGAGTTCTACACCAAAACACTAAACAAATGGCAAGAAGCTTTGAAGAAAGCTGACAGTGATGAAATAGCCACCGAGCTCACCTACAAACAAATAGAAGATGCTTTCCTCAACGGAACCAAAATCACTGTCAACATCATCACCGGTCACACCAAACATCTCCTCAGTAAAGATTACAACTACGGTAAAGGTGACCACAAATACCTCACCAACGACACACCCGGTGAACGCAGCATCATCGTGGAAGTGAAAGAAACAACCCGTGAGCTTGAACTATTCATCTCAGGAGTAGACGCATCCCGAAAACTCGGCTACAACGACAAGAAAGAACAAGTAGCCTCACCCGACCCGCTCAACTGGACAGCCACCTGCTTCCAAACCTACTACCACGAATACAACTACAACGCAGGCAGCGAATCAGGTAAAAGCAAATACATCATCAAATGCGTTGACGGAACCCTCTCATGGGAATACGTAGGCAACGAACGAAACTAACACAAAGACATACTAACCCCACCCCTCCTCAATGAAATGAGAAACGCCACGGTTTGATATCCGTGGCGTTTCTCATTTCCTAACTCTTAACCTAAGAACGGTTGACGTTTGTTACGAGGAGTGTACTTCCTGATAACAAGCTTAGCACCCAACCCAACTTCCTCATCCGCATTCCTAATCATATTAGCGATAGGTTTCTTATCAGTGAAGTAGTACAGACGAGAATACATTCCACCACTGTCACGGAAGGAACGAAGAATGCGCTTCCAGTCAGCAGGAGCTTTCGCAGTCATCTCCAACTCCACCGCAAAATGACCCGGTGAGCCGTCAGCCTGACGAGGACGCTGAACCACAAGGTCAGGAACATGCTCACCAGTAGCACCACCCTGACCGTACACAACATATAACCCCTCATTACCCTCTTCAAGCTCAGGAGCATCATGAGACTGAATAGCAAGCTCAACAGTGTCACGCATCTCACGGGTTGAACGACCACCACGCCAACGCTTCTGACCCTGACGTATCTCACGCTCAGCAACAGTCATCTCACCCTGCTGCCATTCAACCTCAGCAAGGTCATCCTCACCATACACACGAATACCGCCGGGGAAACGGTTGAACACAGGGAAAGGTTCACCGTAACCCTGCAACCCAAGAATATCCTTACCGCCAGCCTCACGCTCCAACTCCACAGCCAAGTTCACCAAACCAATTGTGTGCTGGATAGTTGCGAACGAAATCTCTTTCTTGTTCTCAACGAAGTTCATACCCACCAACTCAATACCTGCTTTACGTGCAGACCATAACGTTGCCCCCTGCGCAATGTTCTGACGTTTCACAAGGTCATACTGTTCAAGGGTACGTAAACGCGCAGCAACAGTCTGAGGGGAACTATCCAGCAAACGAGCTAAAGCGTCAATGTAAGAGAACTGGTAACGCACAAGGAAACGAATAAGGATGATGTCACGCTCAGTGATATTGAAACGCTTCCTACGTTTAGGCGCAGCAGGTTTCTTACCTTTCACATCAAAAGCTTCCTCACCTTCAACATCAACAAGGTCATCCAGTTTCGCATACTGGTTACCGGGAGTGGAGAAACGTGTGCTAGGTGCGACAGGCGTAACAGGCTGTTTGAAGTTGAAGCGTGTGTTCGCTGTACGTCGCACAGGAGCAACAGTTTCGTCAACCTCCAACTCGCCAACATCCAACAGTTCGCCAGTGCGTTCGTTCACACTGCCAGCATCCAACGTAATGCTTTCGTCCACAGGTGCTTTCGCAGGAAGCGTAACATCATCAGTAACAGTAGAAGCGCTAGGGTCAGCGAAACGCGAAGCGACTTTACGTTTCGTCTCAGCAGGCTTCGTTTCGCTCTGTACGCCCACAGGGGCGTCATCTGACGCAAGGCGAGGCGCAGCATCATTCGTTGTTTCTTTCGCGCGTACAGGCATCACAGGCGCTGCTGCTGGTGCGTTACGTTTAGGGAACGCCTGAACGTTCTTCTTCTGCGTGAACTCTGTAGCGTCAGCGCCACTGGTACGGTCAGCAGAAACGAAACGAGGGTTCACATGTCGTTTCACAGGAACAACAGCCTCACCTGTTTCATTCACAGCACCGTCAAGGCTCAGTTCGTTTTCGTCAGCCATTATCTTCCACCCTCTAGTTTGTCAATACGTATTTGTGATTTGTCATAACCGTCACCCATGACAATAGGTTCGCCAACCCATTCCCCTTTACGTGCACCAGTCTTCTTCTTACGCTCCCTACGAACAATCACAGTGTGTGACGTATGCTTAGGGAGAACAATGTTGTAGCACTCCACCGTGTTACGTTCACCCGCAGCTTTAATGAAACGTCCAGTAGCAGGGTCACGCACAGCAGGATACTCAAACACATCCCAGATGCGTTTACGTTGCGCATCCTTACCGTTAGCCAGAATACGTTGAACGTACTCCTTCTCCGTCAACGCAAACAAGTTACCGCTCTCAGATAGCTCTAACATTTCATCCACATCAACATCCCCATACACATTCTCCACAGGGGAATACCTGTTCACCACACTACGGTAAGAAGCAGCCTCCAAACTCCTTGTCACACAGAAATCATCCGCAGTAGCAAAATCCCATGTAGAACGGAACTTAGGTCGGTTGAACACATCAGCGAAACGAGGCACCACCAAATCAATCCCCCTCTTCTTCAAATGAACCAACTGGTGGTTATCATAAGAGAACCTAAAAGCAAACTCAGGTTTCACAAACACAATCCTAGAGTTCCCTTTATGGGAGAAGCTCAAAGCCTCAGGAGAAAGAGTAGCGATAGCAGGGAAGTCATCCCTCACATTCCAACGAGTGTAATCCACCGTGTTAGCTTTACCGAAAGCATAAGGGGTCTGGAACTTAGATTTGTTCTTAGCGTACTCCTCCTTCAAAGGAATATGCATAGAGGCAACATCAACCTCATTCCCGAACAACGGAGTAGGGTTAGTGCGAGTACCGTTACGCCCAGCCTTGAACAGCTTCTCAAAAGAAATCCAACCAACATCTGTGAGGATGTCAGTACCCTCAGGGAACCCCCTCATCACAGGAGCCCACTTCAAAGTGTCAGGCACACCCGGCTTACGGTAACCTTCATCCCTAGGTTGCAACCCACCCATACAATTCTCCCAAAATCTTTTAACTCCGTAAGAAAGCATATAAGAGGATGTATCCAAGTAAACCGTAGTTCACCCGTGTATCCTCTACAACTCCCGCAGAACGGCGTACAGCCCCGAATATAAGGCTTCTACACCCCTTGTTATCGGTATATTTGTGTGAATGAGTGATGCATTTTCGCTAAATACGTCGAAACCCGCGAACGCTAAGTGCCACTATCCTCCTATACGCCTAGGGAACACTGGGCAGTTTCCGTGGTGGTTCAACGCTACACACTTATAACACCACTCAACCCCTATATAATATAAATGAAGTATCAAACTCTTAAACACCCTTGTGTAAATACACATTTACACATTCCACATCGTAAACGAGTAGAAACAAAGAACCCAGTAAACACTTGAAAGTTAGCCAGATACAACATAAACCCCTAAACATATATAAGAAACACATTCCCCTGAGTATAGGAATACAGGGTAGGGAACAAAGCCCACAGCTAGCATCATTACAGGATAAGCATAATACACATATAAGAACACATGTTCATGAGACTATACATAGTCACTATAAGAGAAACGTACCGCTCCATAGATGGAGACTAGCTACCAGCTAAACCTTCGGCTCTAATGTTATAGAGGAAAGGTAACTGTTACACAGTATAAACGTAAGAATATAATCCCGGTCGTCGTTCCTCCTCCCTCAGTCGTGCGCGTGGCTGGGTAGGGAACCCCCAGCATCTTCGATGCTGAACTCTTCGCAGAGCTCAGAGTTGAACACAGGCGGTCTCCGCATTCGCTCCGACCTTCTGTGTTCGGACGCCTTCCGCTTCGCTCCATGCGTCGGGTTCCCTTCAGGGTACGGTCGGGAGTGTGACGGTCTCCGCATTCGCTCCGACCTTACACTCCCTTGCTCGTTCGCTTGCATGCTAGACGGAGGACAAGCCTCCGCAGCATGCTTCGCTCTCTATGTAGAGGGTTGGGTCTAAAGAGGAGGCTTCGCCTCAATTGGAATTCGCTTCGCTCATACCTTTTGTTTTCTCGGGGTCCCCCAACCCCCTCGTGTTAGAACAGGCTTCGCCTGTGCTGTGTTTGTGAACAGCTTCGCTGTTCATGATGTTCGCGTCCCAGCGAACATCATCCCCCCTTCGTGAGGATGCCTACGGTAGCCAACCGTAGGTTAGCCTGCGTAAGCAGGCGTTGTTCTCAACTGTTCCCAACGGTAAACCGTTGTGAACAAGCGCGTCAGCAAACTATCGAAGATAGTTTAGAAGGGCGAAGCCCGTCCGAGGGAACGAAGTTCCCGACGCAACGCGAAGCGTTGCTACAAGCACCTGGCGGCCAGCAGGCTAAAGCAGTCACGCAGTGACCTGTGCGAAGCACAGCCCCGAAGGGGTGCGCCTGCGTGCGAAGAGAACGGAAAGGGAAGAAGGCACACGCAGTGTGCGGATGCGAAGCATCCTGAACCGAAGGTTCACTTCATCCCTTGGAGAGAACGAAGCAGTCTTACCCTGCGACGGGGCTCCGTCCCCAGAGTAGGGTAAGGCTCAGGGTTATGGAGCGCCAGCGGAATAACCCGCCGCCGCGAACGAAGTGAGCACCGTAACGTTCCGGAAAAAGAGAACCGTCTGTTCCCCTATGTGTACTGATGATAACCCAGCATCGGTTATGTCTAACCTCGCATCGGTATAATCCCTGTGGGCTACGCCTTACGGGATAAGGTTACCTCCACTGCGTGTTAGGTAACAGTGTGTAGGTGGTTGCGTCTAGTACCGTGTGGTCACCTCTACTGCAAGTGCGACAAGCAGTGCGTGTGCCGAGTAAACTATGGTTTACTAATGTGTCTTTTATGGTTAATTTAAGAGGGTTAATTAAGGTGGTTAAATGGGAAAGATTCTGGGATGTTGAGGAATGATAATGATGTGAGGGAGATGGGTGCTAGCTGGGAGAATAGAGAGACTTTTCTGATGCTGAGAGACAAAACTGATGCGAATAATTATCAGCTATCATAGGGGACGGATTTTGAACGGAAGGAAAGGGGTGATAATGAAGAGGTCATAGAGTATACTCCCTAGCCATTCATCCGAAGGGTGAGAGTTAGAGTATCTATACGGGGTTACAGGCTTAGCCTTCTCGGGGATACTCTTCTCTTTTCTCTACATGCTTTGGGGTGTCCCCATAGCTCTCCTCTATTCACTTCTTCTTACTGGGTGTACTTACGAAGTTGACTATTAGAAATCAGATACCAATGGGGACGGATTTCTAATAGAAGGAAGGCATGTGGTATGTGGGGTCATAGGGGTATACTCCCTAGCTGCTCATTCATCTGCAAGGTGAGAAGGCTCGCTACGTGCTGGAAGTATTCCAATATCTTCGGGGGGTCTTCTCACTCTCTTTTCTCTACATGCTTAGGGGTCTCCCATAAGCTCTCCTCTATACCAGCTCTACCTATGTAAGCTTCTCCTCTATGTATGTATCTCTTCTAGCTATTCTATTTGGTAGTCGTTTTCTCTTCTCTGTGTTCTATGCTTTCAGGCTTAGATGCGCGGGAAAGGAATGACGGGGATACTGTTATCTCTGTGCGGTTATCTTCTTCCGTGTGAGTGGTAGATGTTTGTGCTGCTGTGGGATAAAAGGGGTGCGATGTTCTACCTATCCTTGTACACCTTGCAGATGAATGAGCTACCAAATTATGTATCCTATGGGGGATGACGAAAGAAGGAGGAGAGGGCGGGATGTAGGGTTTGCTTCTTTCATATCAGGCTTCCCTACATGCATGTTTGAGATACCACGGTAGGGGACGGATTTTAGACGGAAGGAAAGAGGGATAAAAGTGATGCGACAGGTTACAGGTATCAATGTATTCGTAGAGGAGAGCTGGGATAGAACGCATTCGTTCTGCTCATTCATCTGCAAGGTGAGAGGTTGAGGAGTATCCGCTTATTAGCTCATATGCTTTCGGGGTTCTCTTCTTTCTCTCTTCTCTACATTGTCTAGGGGTCTCCCTATACACTCCCGTCAGTTCACTTTATCTTTTAGGTGTTCTTGCACTATCTCGCAATATGTACATCCACACATTCTGATGACGCTATGGGGGATGACGAAAAGAAGATAGGGACTGGTGGCATGTAGGGGTATGCACTATCTACTGTGATAGAACGTCATACCGTTCTGCTCATTCTCACGCGCAGCGTGGAGAGGTTAGGGGGTATCCGCTATATACGCTTATGCGCTGGGGTTCTCTTCTTTCTTTCTTCTCTACATTGTCTAGGGGTCTTCCTATACACCTTCTCTTGTTCTCTTATTTTCTATGTATAGGGACGGTTTTTATTCGAAAGAAGGCGGAGATGGATTAGGTGAATATGTGGGAGGGTTGATGTTCTCTAAGTATTCCTGTATGCTTTCTATTATCCCCTATATACAAATACATGAGAGGAGGGGTTGCTTGTGGTTACCCTATTCCGTTCAGGTGGTCTTCTGACTATCGAGGAGCTGAGCAACTCTTCTGCTGTTTGGTTTGATGGGGTGAGTGAGAGCTGGCTTCGTGAGGGACGGAATAATGACGGCTTCCATCTTCCTCATGAACCGCGTTGTTCTTCGGTGTTCGCTTCTATGTTCCCTGATGATGCTTTCATGTGGGCGGAGCGTCGTATCTTCGCTGGGCAGGATGCGACCATCTATGAGGTTGACGTTCCTGATGATGCTCCTGTGTTCGCGTACCGTTATGGTTTGTACGATGATGCTGTTCGTGCGCATGCCAGAGGGGATGACGAAAAGTGGTTCGTTGACGCTTACTGGTTGAGTGGTACTGATGTGGCACATTGGTACAGGATGTACGAACGTATGTTTGAGGGTTATGACTTCCCTGAACAGTGGGAGGTGAAGATACCTGTTGACGTTGCGCAGGCATCTGACTGGCGCGTGTGGCGAACGCATGATGCATTGGTGGAGCAGTTGAACGTTCCTGTGTTTGAGGATTACGATAACGTTCTCTAAGCGTTAGTTCCTTCTCCTGCATTCGTTACTGTTCTATGTGACGAAGAGCTGCCATATGTTTACGCCTGAGGGTAGCGCACCTGCGTAAGTGTTCTTTGTTTCGTTCTGCGTGTTGACGCTTACTTCCCTTTACGTATCAGCGTTTCGTGCGTTATTGCAGACGTTCGTTAGCGTGCGTTCCTTTACGTTCGTTGCGTTATCACTGGGTTAGCGTTTCGTGTATTCGTTTACGTTTCGTGCTGTACGTTACGTTATTACTTACGCTGCGTGCGTTGTATCCTCTTGTGCGCGTTACGCATAATGCGCTGTTGTTCGTGCGCCATCTCTTCGCACGTAAGGATGTTTTGATGCGTTCCTATTTTTACGTGCAGGAGCAGGAAGAAGCGTTAGGTTCGTGTTAAACGAAGTCCCCGCTCTTACTGCACTTGGTAGTGTATGTAGGAACGGGGACGGTTTTTGGTTGCGCTTATGCGAACTTTTTCATCTCATTGAGTACGTTGTTTGCTGCTTCCTGCGGAGTGTAGAGGCGGCTTCCTGCGCTTACGCTATTGCCCACATACTGTGAGGTCTTATCTGTCGAGGGGAACTTACCTGCTGCGATTGCTTCCATTGTTGCTACAAGGTGCATGTACTTGTAGGAGAGGGCGGCAACGTCTTTGATGAACGGGTCAGTGTTCTTGTCAATCTTCCCGTCAGGTGCTTCTTTCACTTTGGCGAAAATGAAGTCCTGTACACGTTCTACGGAACCGGCTGCAACACCGACTTCTTCTACGCCTTCCTCATTGAGGATGATTTTGGTTACAGGGTAGACGTTGGTGCTGCTGTATGCGATGTCCATGAGTGGTTCCTTTAGCGGGGCGGTTGTTCTATACGTTCTAGCTTATACGTTATGTGATGAATGTCAAGTTGGGGTTAAACACGAAACCCTGTTCGCTACCTTGATATGGGAGGTAGCGAACAGGGACGGTTTTTCTTAGAGGCTAGGCGAACGCTTTGATATCTTTGAGGGCGTAAGCTGCTCCTTCGGCTGGGGTGTAGATGCGGTTACCTGGACTTACGTTACCACCAGCGTACTGCGGCTTCTCGTCAGTGGAACTGTATGAACCCTTTGCAATTAATTCAAGGACTCTGCATCCTGTAATGTACTGGCGCATAAGAACGGTGAGGTCTTTGAAGAACGGAGGAGGGGTAGGGTTCATGTCTCCTATGGCAATAGCGGCTTGGTATGCTGCGCGGGTGTAAGTGTTGACATTCTCCAACGCCTCTAGACCTGTAACCTCTTTACCTTCAACTGGGATGCTGTAGAACTTGATGCGAGCCAGAGAGTTAGCTGCCCCTTCTGCTGGGGTGAGGAGGCGGTTGCCTTCGCTAACAACTCCGCCAACATACTGCGGGTTCTCGGGAGTGGATTTGAAGCTCCCCTCTGCAATTGCTTCAAGAGTGGAGAGGGCAAGCTGGTGAAGGTGTGCGAGCTTGTACACGTTACGGAGGAAAGGGTCGTTAATGGCTTTGATCTTGCCATCCTTCTTGGTGCCAACCTTTGCGGTAACGAAGTCTTGAAGACGCTCGACAGCGGTTGCTCCTACACCGAGTTCAACAGGTTCAGGGATTTCTTCAAGGTGCGCGAACTTGGTCAGCGGATACTTGGTGATGTCACTGTATGTGATTTCCATGAGCTGTTCCTTAGGTTAGTGTTCTCTCTACCTAATAGTTTACAGTGTACTGGCAGGATGTCAAGTTTTTCTTATAAGAAAAGTCCCTGTTCTCTAACCGCATATCTAGGTAGAGAACAGGGACGGTTTTTATTTGGGTTTAGTCTCGGTCTTTCATGTCAGCAACTGCGTTGGCTGCTGCTTCTTGTGGGGTGAAGATGCGACTACTTGCACTGGCAACTCCACCAGCATACTGCGGGTCTTTGTCAGTGGAGGGGAACTTACCTTCTGCGATTGCTCCGAGGGTTAGCTGTGCAATGCTGAGCTGGCTGATGAGTGCGGCAACATCTTTGAGGAGCGGGTCAGCTAACTGGGTGGTGCTGCTGTCTCCGTTGGAAATCATGGTTGCGGCGATGAGATCACGAAGACGGTCAACTGGGGTCTTCCCTGCACCAAGGTCAATTACCAGCTCGTCAATTTTTGCAATCTGTGTGAGCGGGTACTTGGTGATGTCACTGTATGTGATTTCCATGAACTGTTCCTTAGGTTGATGTTCTCTCCACCTAATAGTTTACAGTGTTCAGGTTCGATGTCAAGTGATGCCGGTTCTAGGGGACGACGAAAGAAGGGGAATTATTTGTTTGGGCGGGCTTCTCTTATTGTTCCCATGTTCGGGGCAATGAATACTTCAAGGTGGTCTACTGAGCTGTTCACGCGAGCAAGCTTGCTTTTACCTTCCTGCTCGTAACGCCAGAAACTTTTGTCTGCTCCTGAACTTTGAATGTTTTTGACAAGGCGGGTTGCATCCATGGTTGACCATGATGCAATGTCTTCTATTTCACCTGCTGGGGTGAAGTGCGCGAAGAGGTCGCCTTTGTACCAGAACTCTCTGATGGGGAGGATGCGTTTGCCTACCGTGTTAACCCATGCCTCTTTCTCCTCATAGCTTACGTCTTCTCCTTTGAAGCGTTTGGGGATGAGGTCAAGGTATTTGTGGTAGGTGAAGAATGTGTCATAGAAGGGGTAGGGGAATGCCCATAAGCCTTTGTTCCGTGGGGCTCTTCCCCAGCGGGATTGTTCACCGAACTCTACAGCTCCGAGCCGCCAGAATTTCACGTACCCTTGACGGGTTTCCATCCTGCGCATTATCTACACCTCCTCAGTGTTCCTTGTGAATACACATACAGTTCTATTGTATCTGGTATGAGGTTGGGATGCAATACAGGTTCTGTACTAACTGAGGGAAGATACTAGAAGGGACGGTTTTTTATTGGGATAAAGAGAGACAAAAGTGATGCGACATACTTGGCTGTAGGCGTTCACCTTGCAGATGAATGAGCTTGGTAGATGCTTCTGTTCTATACCAAGCTATTGGAAGATATGAGTACGGCTATGAATTACTTGGGGATGTCATAGCCATACTCATTTTCATGAGGGAATAGGGGATGACGAAAAAAGATAAGTGACAGGTTTAGTCATCGTAGGTGCGTGTCCACACGTAGTAGAACTGCCCATCCTTCTGCTTACGGTAACCGTGCCGTATGACACCTTTGGGGAAGGTCTGGTAGAACATTCCGTTAGGCGGTGTCCATTGCTTACCGTTCAATGCGTAGACGGTAATCCAGAGGTCGTCTTCTCGCACGTCAGGCACACGCAAACCATCGAAGTCTCCTCCGTGTAGGTGCTTCTTCATTGCGTGCTGCTTTCAGTCGAATAGGTTGCGGCTTATGTTTAGCCAGTTACTTCCATACTATCAAAAGGTGAGTAGATGTTCAACTAAAACTTTGCAGCGACATAGGGACGGTTTTTCAAAGGGTGAAACACGCTATGTTTTCGCTCATTCATCTGCAAGGTGAGAAGGGGATGACGAAAGAAGACTATTCTCCCGTATCGGGGTGCATTAGTCTTCTTTCAGCTCATAGGGAGGCAACTCTTTCTGAGCTGTTTTCTACTTGCGAGGTAAACTTGTAGTTTAGACGATATATCCAACTGTACTATCCAGTACAACGTTTGGAGAAGAGGAAACATGACTACAGTTATTTTAGCGAACACGCTACAGGCAAGGGATGCTCGTCCTCCTGCTGTGTCATTGAAGGATGATGGAACATTCTTCCCTTGGCGGATGTTCTTTGACGGTAACCGTAGGGTTGCTGACACTGACAACATTTCGGAAGCCCTTGAAGTTATCATCCCCGGTTATCTTGCGTCTGATGATAAATTCAGTGAGCGGGTGCGGTTGGCTGAGACGGTGCAGATGGCTGCACGTTCCGCTATAGCTACTCGCCTCACTGATGCACAGGTTCAAAATCTTGAAGAGTGGGAATGGAATGTTCTCACCTATGACGGAACCCCTTACGGCTGGGGGGACGGTTCTTTGCCGGTCGGAACTGAACAATCTGATGAGAGTGTGGATGTATGGAAGTCCGACATTCCTTTAGTTCTTCTTACTAGCTCTTACGCTCCTCATACAACCATCTTGAAACCTCTTTCTATTGAAGGGGATTATGAGGAAGTGAAGAACCTCATCTGGTTACGCCCTGAGGAAGAGTTTGAGTTCTTGCAGACTTTATCCCGTATTGGGTTCATTACTTTCGGTGTTCCTTCTGCGGTGGATGTGTACGCCCGCTAAACCTTGTTACAGGGCTTGAAAAAGGACAGAAGTTTTTAACTCCTCCGATAGGAACGATGAGATAAGTTCCTAGAAGAAAGAGTTCAACCTATGTGCAATGCTATTCAAGATGGCGGACGCCGTTGCCCTATCCACCAGCATACAAGTGTCGCTGCTGTTCGTTTAGCTGCACAAATTTCAGGTCTGCATCGCCCACAGGTGGAAAGCTTATTCAGGGAGCTGCGCCGTGAACGAAGGAACGCTGAACCAGTATCTGTAACAGAACAGGCGGAAGGTCGTAACGCTCTTCTCCTTCACACTGTACATAATTTTAGTTCTCCTACAGAACTGGCTGTTATCAATAGGCAACTAACTCTTGCTGGAACAACCAATGAGGATTTGGATGCGCCAACCTATTATGCTGCTATAGAGATAGCTGGTAGGGCTACTGAGCGTAACACTCGTCTGAGTACACTGTTAGGTGGGGTAGCAGAACGCACTGGGCTTTCCCTTGAACAAGTGCGCACCAGATATGATGCTGAGTATGCGGATGCTGCTAATCATGATGAGGATTACAGTAATGCTCTTTACCAGCGTTCCATACGTCAGGGTTTACCTTATGACAGGGCTTCTGTTATTGCTTTAGCTCGTGTTGAGCTACCAGCTCCTGCCCGTGAACGTCGCCCTCGTGTTATGGAAGAGGTGCAAGCTCCTGCTGGTTCGCACCTTTCATCCTACCGTTATGATGAGGGTCGTTTGGAAGTTGCTTTCCGTAGCGCACCAGAAGTTTTTTACGCATACCAGAATGTGCCTGCTGCGTTATGGTCTCGACTATCCACGGCTGCTCGTCCGGGTGCTATCTACAATAACCAGATACGTAACCTTCGTGAGTTCGTTTATGAGAACGCTGACGCTGCTGAGGAAGACAGCTACGCTTACCGTTGTGCTGCTTGCGGGCAGTTCCGTGCTGCTGCTCACAACTGCCCTGAACGTCGCCCTGTCCTTATTACAGGCGCGCCCTCAAACTCTCATGTTGAAGTTGTGGAGGACAGCCCTGCGGTTGAAGTTGCTGCACCTGCACTTCCTACCCATGCTTTACATCTTGCTGTTTCCCCTTTCACTGTTGCTGCTGCTTCTAACACTCGGGAGAGTTTGGAAGCAATTGTCGGAACTGAAAACTTTCAGGAGCGTCTGCCTTTCGGTGAGGTTCGCACAGTCACCATGTCTGATGGTAGTGAAAGGAATGTCATCTTCCTTGGGGATACGTTAACTGAACGTAACACTTTCCTTTCACATAACGGAAGTATGACTAACCGCCGTTCCAGTGCGTTCACTAATGACTTCGCTGTTCGCAACTCTCCTACTGCTGCTGAGATTGCGGTAGCTATTGAGACAACGGATGCATGGAAAGTTGCCACTACTGTAAACACTCTACATTTTATTAACGTGGTTCGAAACAACCTGCATGAAGCAGATTTTGATATGCCGGTTGAAGCGTCCTTCAATCAGTTGACTTCCCCTGACACTGGTGCGGTTTTACCTGCGGCTGTTGTTTCAGGGAACGTTCATGTTGGTCGTCTTGTTGAAGGTCAGGATATTGAGAACGCGCGTGTTCTCGGCTCCAACCTTCGTTGCACTTGTGCGGAGTACGTTGAGAACAACTATGACTGCATCCATATTCGTGCGTTACGTAGGAACCCTTTCGCGTTACTTGCTAACCGCTCCTCTGTGTTCACCAGAGAGCAGACAATGACTAACTACATGAATGGCCTTCCTCGTGACATTGTTACCCGCGAAAGAAACATTCGTAATGCTATGCGTGATGGAATGTCTCGTGAAGAGGCAGAAGTTTTTGAGGAGGGGCGTGCGGAGCGTGAACGGGTTGAAGAGGCTGAGCGTGTTCGTCTGCGTCAGATAGCGAATGCGGAACGTGAACGTATCACTCTTGAACGTGGTAGGCAGAACGCTGAACGTCTTCTTACCCAGAACGCTGCTGTTGTTGCTGATAACGCCACATACCGTGAACAGATGATAGCTCGTTGGCAGGATGTTGAACCAACTTATGCTGATGACCATGACAAGTTCTTTGAAGACTACAAAAATACTCTTCGCAGAAAAAGGAACAGTGAGGAAGTTCTTGACTATAAGACTGAGAATGTGACGGATGGTGTTTGCGGTGATGGGCCGGGAGCTCGTAAGTTCGGTATTGAGTTGGAGTTTGATATTGCGCCCGGAACTGACCGGCGCACTGCTTTGCGTAAAATTGCGCAGGAGTTGCATGCTGCTGGTTTGACTGAGCATGACTATCAGACTGAGTACCATTCTGCTCGTTCATCTGGTTGGGGTTCTTGGTCTTTTGAGGAAGACTGCACTGTTTCTGGTGAGCTGGTTTCCCCTATCCTTTCAGATACACCTGAAACTTGGGCTCAACTGCAAACAGCTTTGGAGATTATTAAAAATAATGGTGGTGTTGCAACTACTCGCACTGGTTCACATGTGCATGTTTCAACGGCGTCTTATGAGTCTTCCCCTGCGAAGCATTTGGAGTTGCTGCGTCAGGTGAACAGTAATGATGAGCTGCTGTACCGTTTCGCTGCTGACCCTAGCCGTGGTAGTCACCGTGGTATGACATGGTGTGCGCCTAACGTGAATGACACTAGCGACACTGTTGCTGCTGATGTGTCATCCAGTCATAACGTGTTAGGTAGTCACAACTCCCATTCTTATGGTTTGAACTTTGAGACGACATACCAGAATAATTACTCTCATTCTAATGTGGAGTTCCGTATGTGGGATGGAACATTGGACCCTGCCATCATTCAACGTCAGGTTATGATTTCTGCTGCTATGACTGATTATGCTGAGCGTCGTGTTATTGAGCAGGGTCAGTCTGCTCCTTCCGCTGTTCCTCGTCAAAGGTTTGGTGCTGCTCGGGATAATGAGCGGACTTTGTTAGAGGGACGACGAACTCACACTCGTGAAAGTTTTGAAGGGTCTCTGGGTTCAGCTCCTGAGATGATTGATAATCTGTTCCGTAAACCAGAAGATCGTCTTCGTATTGCTGAGCTGTTCTCTGTGACTAGTTGGCAGAAAATGTCTTACAACTCTCATGATGACGATGAGTACGGTGATGATGGTGACTACTAGCGGGTAGCAAGGGGACGACGAAAGGGGAGGAGCTTAAGATAAAGCTCCTCCCCTTTCTGTTTACAGTTGTTTATCCCGTTTGGGTGTGTCATACTTGTATAAGCGGAGGAAGAGAACCTTCCCCCCACTTAGGAGAACATCATGAACGTTTCTACCCTCGCTACTTCGGAAGCTACCTTTGTCACTGGCGCTATCTCACGCATTGCTGTTCTTCATATCCTTCGCGGCTATGGGAATACGATTACTTGGTCTGAGTTCGCTACGTGGCGTAAGTCGGAGTTCACGCTTGTTCTTGACTGTGAGGCTGCTTGGTCTGCACGGGATGACATCGCAGACTTCATCGAAGCGGGTGAAGCTAGCCGCTAATCAAACTGATAAGGAGCCGTTCCTCTTCTAGAAATATCTAGGGAGGGACGGTTTTTTATTGGGTGCGGGCAGAAGGGTTTTGTGATAGACTGGGTAATTCAATGAAAGGTTTGTCATGTCACTTACAGTGGAGAATGTTCTTGATGAGAAGGTAAGCATCAACGGTGGTGAAGCTATCACTGTGCGCCAGTATTTCGCTCGTCTTCTTTTTGAACTGTGGGGTGATGAGGAAGGTTTCAGTGCCTACCGCCCTTTCGGTAACAGTGAGTGGGGTTACGGAGATATCTGTGCGCCTATCGCAGAACGCCACAGTGTTGACTGGCGTGAGGTTGAAGCTCTTGTGAAGGAAGCTCTCCGTACACGGTTCTAGGCTTTGGGAAAAGACAGAAGTTTTTGACATAGAAGAAGCCCCGCAGATTAGTTCCTGCGGGGCTTCTTCTCATTTGCTTGTTAGCTCTTCGGAACACAGACTGTGATGCCACTCCAAAAATCATCTGTATCTGTATTGCAGTCCAGCTCAACTTTCACGCCATCTGTGGTTATGGAAGCGTTACGGATGTTGCTCTTGTAAACGCTCCACTCAAAAACATGAACTCCGTCACTGTCAGTGCAGGAACGCTTTCCCAAGAAAGGGTACTCACAGTTGGTGAGTTCAATAGTGTCGCTATTCTCGTTCACATAACCGAACGTTGACTTCTCAGTGAACGTGGCATTCGTCAGCTCGATAACAGAACCTGATGTTGCAAGCGCCTCAGCCTTTGAGTATGTGGGAGCGCAACCAGCAAGCGTGATGATTACTGCGGCTGCTGCGATAGCGGCGAAGGCTTTCTTCATTTCATTCTCCTAAGTTCAGTCGAGGCTCTCTTTCCTCGTACTACTAGTGTATGTGGAATATAAAGAAGTGTCAACACAGGATGAAGCAATAGCCGTATATTCAAAGGAATTTCATCCGTTCAAAAAAGTTCTTACATTTTTCTAAAACTGGGTTGGCATTTGCGTTAGCGCTGTGTCATACTTATCTCACGGAGGAAGAGAGCCTCCCAAACTAAGGAGAAAGAAAATGTCGAACTTCCGCAGCCACATGGAAGACTTTGGAGTTTTTTACATCATCAGCGCGGTTATTGTCAGCCTTGTGGGTGTAATCATGTTCGTTCTCATCGCTCACAACAACGGCATCCATGAGGGTACTGTCACTGAGAAGGGTCACCGTGCCGCTTACTCCACTCTCATGTGTGTTGGTAAGCCGATCATCTGCACCACTCAGTACCACCCTGAAAACTGGAACGTGACCATTGCACTGGAAGATGACACGAATAACTTCTCGCTCACTGAGAGCCAGTGGAATGAGGTTGCTGAGGGTGACTACCTTGTGTTCGAGGGTGACACTCTCATTTCCCAGTAATCTCCTAAGAGAAGGGCTGGCGTTTCCGAAAGGGGATGTCAGCCCTTCTTCTTTACCCAAAAACTTTCCGATATTTTCCATTTTCATGTTGCATTCCTTTCCCCGCATCCCTTATACTTGATACATGGAGGGAAGAGAGAACCTCCCTGATGAAGGAGAATGAAATGTTCAAGAGCTACTTTGCAGTCATCACCATCGTATGCAGCATGCTGGTCATCGGTGGGGTGAACGCTGACAAGGCTGACGCTGCTCCTGCTGTCACTGTTGGGCAGACCACCAGTGGCGCTGGCGGCATCCGCTAACTAACTCAATAGAGAAAGCCCCGCAGAGTTTTATATCTGCGGGGCTTTCTCTATGCCTGAAAAATAACTGTTACTTCTTAGGTGCTTCCAGAATGGTTACTGTCTCGTTGAGTGCCATAGCGTGACCTCCAAGAGAGGAAGCCTGTTCACCCTTAGGGAGTTTAGGCTTATCGCTTGTGTGAAGGTAAACAGAGTATCCTGCATCCCCTGAGGCAGTGTCACCGAACGGGGACGTGCCGTGGATGTAACCGCGAACCCAACCCATGTCTCCCCAGCCGTAGTTGAATTCAAATTCAATGTAGGAGCCGAGATGGTTGTTCAACTCGGAGACTAGAACTGTGCGGGATGACATGCTTTTCTCTTTCTTGATTGGTGGCAGAAGCCAATCATCAAGTATCTCATATATTTGATATGTAAGCAAGGATAAGAACGTAAGTGCTGGACTAAAAATTTATGAAACTTTTTCTTCTAGAAGTTGACAGTGTACACTTATGAGTGTCATACTTATCTTACGGAGGAAGAGAGCCTCCCAAACTAAGGAGAAACACAATGTCAGCTTTTCTCATCAACGCCATCGCACTGGCTGTCGCTATCGTTCTTTCTTGTGGAGCTGCACTCATCATTGGAGCTGTTGCACAAAGCGTCTGCTAAATAAAGCTTTCGATGTTGAGGGGCTGGTTCTTTACGGGAGCCAGCCCCTCAACATTTAAGTATTCGTAGAGTTCCATGAGAACTTACAGAGTGCTTCTAGTTTCTGAGAAATGTTTGTGATATGATGAAAGTAAACATATTTTAGAAAGAAGTCAGTATATGACTGTTTGTGAAGAGTGCGGCGGAACTGACCATGTTCGTCAACAGCATGAGATTAGCGAGACCGTGAACGGGTTCTCCCCTGTAACATCCCCAGAGTGGATTGAGATTTCACTCTCCCCTGAGGAATGGCAGGCAGGTGACCGTTTCACTATTGCCGAGCTTAGAGAGCCTACAGTGGCTCGACAGGATGAGTACAACAACCTTGTGGTTGGGAACCACTACGTTCGCCGTGGTGAGCCTTGGGCTGCTGCCTGTGATGTTCTAAAAGCTGAACGTTTCATGGTGCAACCAGCGAAGCTAACTGCTGAGGGGTCTGACGACCTTGAAAGCCATATTGCTTTGGTTGAAGAGATACTAGGGTTCCGCAGTGATGTGCCATGGCCTTCTCTTGCGAAACTTATCGAAGCTGCACGTAAAACTGAAACTTCGGATGAGGTTGACATTGAGAAGCTGATTGAAGAAAACCAAGCGCGCGAAATTTGGACATGCGCACAATGTGGAAAAGAATCTGGTATGTACGGTCATGGTGGTCGCTGTATCCCGAAACAGACTAATGTGGGAGAGCCACTACCTAAAGCAAAGAAGTATCCTCTGATTAGCATGCCTGATGCTGAGTTCGACCGCATTGTTTTTGAATCCACTGCCCGTCTTCTTGAATACCCTGAGGAAGGTCGCACTCAATGGTTCAAAGAGTTCATTGCAGATAACCCTGACTTCATTGCGACGTTCGCAGCTAAGCAGGCTGACCATAACGCTGGGCTGATTGCGGAGGCTAGGGAAGAAGCTCCTAGCCCTGCACCGAACGATTACGCATACAATCTGATTGTTCGCCTAGCGGATGCGCTTGAAGCTAAGTCTTTACCTGCACAGACAGTGGGGACGGAGAAACTGTCACCTGCTGCTGAGAAGCTGAAACTTTCACGAGCTTTAGGTCTTGCTTTCGCTATTCCTAAAATTGAGGTAGAAGTTCCTGTGAACATGTGTCCTGACGATGATGTTGTTGGGGAACCTCGCCCTATGCAAACTGTGTGGGCTACGGATGTGTCCGCTATGGCTGATGCGCTCATTGCCGAAGGTTTCACTTCCCAGTCCCCTGATGTTGCTGAGCTAACTGCGAAGCTGGCTGAGTTGCAGGGAAGCATTGAGAAAATCAAAGCACAAGCTGCTTATGACGCTCTCATCAAAGCATCAGCTAACACAGGTGAAACACCTGTTGCTAACTGGCTGAAATTCCACGCGCAGGGTTACCTGCTTCCTGAGGAGAAAGAAAAGAACAATGACTAACTTGAAGTTCACTGACGGCGCTATTGAAGTTACAGATAACCCTACTCTTCTATATATTGAAGGGGACGGTATCGGTAAGGATATTTGGGCTACTGCTGAGGAAGTTTTTAACGCGGCCGTAGAGAAAGCTTATGGTGGAGCTCGCCGGGTTGACTGGCGTGAAGTTCTTGCCGGTGAGAAAGCTTTCAACCAGACAGGTGAGTGGTTGCCTGCCAGTACCGTAGCTGACATCCGTGAGCATCTTGTTGCTATCAAAGGTCCGTTGGGTACTCCGACAGGTAATGGTCACCGTTCTTTGAATGTGACTATGCGACAGGAACTGGATTTGTTCGTCTGCTTGCGTCCAGTTGAATATTTTGAAGGAACACCTTCCCCTGTGAAGCATCCTGAGGATGTGAACATGGTCATCTTCCGTGAGAACACTGAGGATATCTACGCAGGTATTGAATGGGATGCTGGTACTGTTGAGGTTCAGAAAGTCATTGATTTTTTAATTGGTGAGATGGGCGTGAAGAACATTCGCTTCCCTGAGACTTCCAGCATCGGTATCAAACCTATTTCTGAGGAAGGCAGTAAGCGTCTTATCAAAGCCGCTATTGACTACGCCATCAAGTTCAACCGTAAGACTGTGACGATTGTGCATAAAGGTAACATTCAGAAGTTCACTGAGGGTGGTTTCCGTAAATGGGGTTATGAGCTGGCTGAGGCTGAGTATGCCGAATACTTGGCTTCTGGTGAACTGGTGGTGAATGACATCATCGCTGACAACTTCCTTCAACAGGCTCTGCTTCGCCCTGAGCAGTTCGCTGTTGTTGCGTTGACGAACCTGAATGGTGATTATGCGTCTGATGCTATCGCTGCGCAGGTTGGCGGCATCGGAATTGCCCCTGGCGGTAACATCAACTATGAGACAGGGCACGCAATTTTTGAGGCAACTCATGGTACTGCTCCTGACATTGCGGGTAAAGACATGGCTAACCCTTGTAGCATTCTCCTTTCTGGTGCAATGATGTTTGATTACATTGGGTGGGGTGAGGTGAGTGTTCTCATCCATGATGCGATTGCTTCAACGATTGCCAGTAAGAATGTGACCGGCGATTTCGCCCGGTTGATGGGTGATGACGCTACTCGTGTTGGTACTCAAAAATTTGGTGAGTTGCTCATCGCTTCTATGGATGGTGTGAATGTCTGAGCTTAATGACGGTGCTGTTTCTTGGGTGGATGAGGATGGCGCTTTAGTTGTGAACATGCGTAACATGCTGTTGCACACTCGTGAGATTATGGAACGGTTGCAGTTTGACCTTGATGTTGGTGTTTCCTTCACTGACATTGCTTCCGCTCATGAGATTGCTGTTGTCATTGATTCTGGTGGTGGGGTGTTATGGGCTAACCATATTGCTATGTTCGGTGCTGAGATTATCAACGCGAACTATGAGCATCGGGGTGCGTTCGGTCAAATCCCTTCTGTGCCTCCTCATCATGCTAAGAGCATCTATCCTTTGGAGGCATGGGAGACTGCTCGTGTTCTCATCAATACTCATGTGGCTGGTTTTTCAAAGAATGTTGTTTCGGATGGAATGTCAACTCATAAGGAAACGCATGCTGTACTCATGACGACCTATCACATGTTCGCGTGGAAGGTAGCTATCCTGAATAAGGGCGGCTACAAGATACCTCGCCCGTAGCATAAGACTAAAAGGAAGAAGGCCAGCAACTAATGCAGTTGCTGGCCTTCTTCTATAGGGGACGACGATTAGAATTCGTTGTTGTTGGTTGGGTTTCCGTTTGTGGTGAGTTTCATCTGTTCAGGGAACCATGCAACATAATGTTTGCCGTCTTCACCGAAATCTACGATGAGACCATCATGACCTGTTTCTTTGTGCATGGCGTGGAGGAATGCGGAACCGTGGTCTTTTCCGAAAAGACTTTCCAGTTCCGTCCAGCTTGCGTTGGAGAAATGCTGTTTAGCTACTTCGTCTATCATCTTTTCCATCTCAGCTTGGGTGTGGGTGGTTTTATCCCAGTAGGTTTCTGAGTAGTCTCCAAGGAAGCTCATGTTTCCTTCCTCGTCATCAGGCTGGATGTATGCGTCTGGGTGTTGGCGGAGGATTGCTGCTGCTTGTTTGGATGTGAAGGTGACATGGTTGAGGCTCATGTTCTCTTTACCGTCTGCGTACATTGGGTTGGTTAGGTTGAGGTAGAAGTTTTTGACGTTAGCTGTTTCGCTTTTGCTGTCTGCTGCGTAACCTTCGGCAACATGCTGTTGGTCGGTGAAGTAGAAACCGTTACCCCAACTGTCGTTTCCTTTACCTAGGGTCTCTGGGTTGAAGGATGTGAACTCATGGGAGGAGCCGTGGTAGAGGGTGATGAGGTTGCCGTCTTTGATAGCTTTGCTGTCTTTGAAGTATTCAGTTTGCTGGGCGGTGATGGTGGAGGTTGCAGTTGCCTGTTCGATTGTCTGCTGTGGTGTTCTACCAACTGATGCTGCGTATTGTTCTCGACGGCGTTTGTTTCTTTCAGCTACTGCTGTTGGGTCTGCATGGGAAGGGCATCTTCTGCCACCGGCTCTACACATATTTTTCCTAATCTTATAAGGGGGATAAAAAGATTATCGGAGGGGACGACGAAAAAGAAAAAGTAGATGCTTGGGTTGCAGCGGGTGAATTAGTCTGTTAGTCTGACCTGTATACCGTAGATAACGAACTGAGGAGTAACTATGGATTACAACGTTCTTGTTCTTGCTTTCATCCTTTGCGAGAATGACCCTGAGCCTACGGACTTCGCTGACAATGTTAGCCTGTACGTGCGTTACGCTCTGTCACTGCTGAACGCTGATGTGGAGTTCACTGCTACCCCTGCACAGGTTGCGGAGATTACTGCTGCTTACCCGCAGTTCACGAAGCTTTCGCTGATGGATGTTCTGCACCTCACCTAACAGGTGGTTTTCACAGGAACCGTTCCTCTTCTAGAAGATGTCTAGGGAGGGACGGTTTTTTTGTTGTCTGAGCTTGGGTGTACCTGATTGAGTACACTTGCTTCATCGTCTAGTAATTGTCAACAAATTATGATAGAGTGGAGTGTACATAACTTCTAGGAAGGGAAGTACACATCATGGCTTCAAAGTCTGTTCAGAAAGCAATGCGCATCCTCTGGGAAGGCGAAGGTCATCGGTGGGATGAGTTGAACGAGTACCCTTACAGTGCATGGGAAAGTAAAGCCATCCTTGCTCGTCTTGAAAAGACGGTGAACCTGTTGCAGGCTTCTTTCCCTGATGGCATCAAGTAAAATCTTGAAAGTTGTTTGACATACCTATGGCTTGTGTTGTACTCTCTATTTAGGAAGTTAGAGAGACTTCCACAAGCAAAGGATTGATTATGACTTACACGGATGCTGTTGCTCTTGTTGTTGCTGACCAGCGTGAGAGCTACCCTGACATGACGGTTGATGAGGCTGTCGCTCATGCACGTAACACGATTTCGATTGAGGGTGGTATCGGCGCTGCTGCACTCTACACGGATGAGGAGCTTGTTGGTGCAAGTGCAGAGGAGATTGCACTGAATGACGCTTATCGTCTGGTAGTCGCCTAACTCACATATGAGGCTGGGGTCATGTTCTTAGGAATGTGACCCCAGCCTTTTTGTATGCGCAAATGGGTAAAGACATTGTACGTGCTGAACCACCTTCAATACGCTACGAGAACTCATACCATGATATTGTGGATGTATGGTACATAACCACGCAACCCCTAACAACTACGTTCACACTGTTAGCTTCTTCATCTTCCGTACAGATTTTACGGAACCGAAACTGCTTCTTCATGTTCATCGTAAACATAAACTTCTCATGATGTTCGGTGGTCATGTGGAGTTTGGTGAGAACCCTTGGGAGACTTTCCTACGTGAGTTGGGAGAGGAGACAGGTTATGCCCCTAGTCAACTTCAAGTCTTACAGCCTTGGGTTAAAAGTCCGGCATTAGGTGGGGAGGCAGTGTTCCATCCTATTCCCGCATCCTCCTCATCGGGAGAATACTCGGCTTGTGACTTCAAACACTTCTGGACTGATACTGCTTACGCTTTGACAGTTACAGGTGAGCCTTTGGGTATTCCTGACGAAGGGGAGTCAAAAGATTTCACGCTGGTAACATATGAGGAACTCAAAAACTTGTCTTCTGAGAAGGTGGTTGATATGTGGAGGAAATCAGCTCTCCATATTTTTGAAAACCATCTACAGGGTTGGGTTGAAGTACCGGTCAGCTCTTTCTGATCGCTGCGGGTGTATTCGCCTTCCCTATTTTAGAGTGATTCCAGTGTCAGTGATTGATTGCATGTAGATGCTGTGTTCTTTGAAGGAGGAGAGTTTATCCTTTTCCGTTTCATCAATAGCTGTTCGTGCTTGCACATCCACTGCACGTAGCTGCTCTAATAGCTCTTCTGTTATTGGGGAGCCTGCTGTTCTTTTCTTCGGGCTCAAGTCAAGGTAAAGGTTCAACGCTCGACTTAGGTTCTCAGTCATCTTATTGACTTGGAATGTTGCTACAGAGTTTCTGTACGCTTCTGATGTCTCATAGTATTCGCGGATGGTCTCCATCGTAAGTTCTAATGCTTGTTGAACATTCTCTGGGAGTTGTGTCACATCCACCGGAGGTTGTTGCATTTGTGTCATCTGCTGACTGACAGCTTTGAGTTCCCTAATCCGATTCCAGAGAAAGTTTTGATATTTTTGGTTTCTGCGAGAAGAAAAGAAGGCAATGCTAATAACAGCTATCATGAAGCCAGAGCCAGTAACTATCTGATAGTCGGTAAGGAAGTTTCCGAGGTTCACAAGGAAAGGCTCTACATGTCCTCTTTTGTCATAGATGGAGATGAGAGATGGTGCCACGAAGTTTCCCATGAGTAGCGGCATCCCTATCAGGGTGCTTGGCATGAAAAATTTCATTTGTTCTTCCCATGCAAGGCGAGGAGCTTTTAGTTCCAAGTCTGACGCATTCTCGCTCAGTTGCAGTGCCGTAGAAGTGGCAGTGATTTCTGTGTCTGCTAATAGACGTTCGATTTTTCGGGACATGTTTCTAGTTTACCGTTGAAGGTCAATAGGGTTCATTTTGAGACAAAACTAATGCGAATGAGTTTGTAATTGCAGATAAATGGTCAGGGATAAACGTCTGGTAGAATAAAGATTTATTCACATCTTGCATTCTACTATCAAAAGGAAACCAATGACTACCACTTCTTCCATCTCAAAGAAACATTCTCTTGTAATGTTAGCGACTGGACTGACTACTATGCTCTTGCTTTCTGGATGTGGAGCTGACACTAGCCGCTTCAAAAATATCAACGAGTATTTAGACCTTGTTGATTATGAAACTGCCGGAGATGCAAAACTTTTGGAGAAGACTGAAAGTAGCTCGTCTGAGGCGTCAACTTACATGCGGTATTCCATCACCGGAGAAAAGGCATATCAGTTGCTGGATGAGCGCACCCAAAAACTTGAAGGCGTCACCTGTGAAGAAAAGGATATTGCGAAATATTTAACCTTGAATTGCACAACTGGCGAACTGAAAATTTCAATCTCACAACAGAAGGATGTTCCGGCTGAACTTATCCTGACGGTGTTTGACAGTAAAAGTGGAACTACAGAAATTTTCTAGGTTTATTCACCCCGTAAATAGTCAATGCTGTTATTGCAGATAAGGTGTTCAAGAATGTAAATCTGATAAGATTGAGTTACATTCGCATTTGTTTGTTAGCCAAAGGAAATCATGGTCTCTTCTCCTCTTTTTATAAAGAAACGCATAGTTGCATTTTTAGCTATTGTATCAGTGTCAGCTCTCTTACTCTCTGGATGTACTTTACAACCTAATCGCTTCCAAAACATCGACAGATATCTAGAACTCGTTGACTATAAAACTGCTGGAGAAGTAACTTTAGAATTTGGTACAGGGCGGAACACCTTTTACGCTGATTCAACAGGTGTTCGCTATTCTATTGTCGGGGAGGACGCATATGAACTACTCGACAAACGTTCAAGAGCTATTGACGTTCTCGAATGTGAATATAAAGAACTTGAAGACCTTGTTGGAACTATCTGCAAATCAGAACAACTGAAAGCAGTGTTTGAATATCGAAAAGATGATCCTTCTAAAGTTACTTTACAAGTTACAGATAGCATGAGTGGAGAAACTGATGTCATTTAATATTCCTTTCAAGCTTCTAGCGCTCACTCTTAGTAGTCTATTTATAGCTACTCTGTTCGTCGCGTTACAAATACCAGTTTTAGCTTCTGCAGATCCAATAGGTAGAGAAGAGTGTTATCCAGCAGTTTTACTTTTACGCGGGTCAGGTGAAGCACCAGTACCAGACTTGGAAAACGCTTATATTCCAGCAAATTCTACGACAGGTGAGCCTTTTATAGATACCAATGGATATGAAGGAGAAACTATCCAAAAACTTCTTCAGGCTTTTGTGGATAATACTAACCCTGCCGAAACAGTATCTCGAGTGCGATTTATCGACATTTACTATCCTGCATTCCAAATGTTTGATGAGGAAGCGATGCTACCCAGTTCTCCAGATATGTACATAGGTAATTTGGGACAGAATTTTGATGCTTCCGTTAGAGAGGGAAGTAAAAATATTGTTGATTTTATCAAAGCAGATGAGGCGCGGTTTTGTGACACAAAATATATGGTGGTAGGCTATTCTCAAGGGGCTATGTCTATCCGAGGGGCTTACCAGCTTTTAAAATTTCAAACGAATAAAATTATTAGTAGTTATGTGATTGGCGATCCTGTTCATAACGGTGATGAGACTGTCAATAGCCCTACTCAATATAGTGCAGCTAATACAGGCGGCGGCGACAGTGGACTATTTCGATTACTAGGAGGAGTTGTTCAGACCCTGCCCCCTAGTATCACAGCGCAAGATGCGCAAGCCCTTGCAGACTATTCAGATGAAATGGAACAGTCTGACGAACTCATATATAGGGTGGGGGCGTCAGGTGACCCCTACTCACGAAGCGTTTGTCATCAGTATGATATTTTTTGTAGTTTTTCTAGATTTGCAGAAGCTATCACACAAGAAGTAAGCCCTAAACAAGAACATACGAATTATTTTGATAGTTCTACGGTGGCAGGATCTATTGATTTGCAGTATGAGGTAGTCGCTTTTGACGAACAAGTGCAATATCTTGCCGATCATAGTACAACTATTTCCCCGAATCCCCCTATCCGTTCTCTGGCTAGTACCGTTACCGTTTTAGGTTCACCCACTGTGTATAACGTTGTCAATGCCAGAGCTGGCGACCTTTGTTCATGGGATGAAAATTCAGACAATACTTTTGAGGTTGTAGATGTTCCATGTGGCACCTATGAGGCTGTGCATCTTACGTCTCCTGCAAAGATGAGTGTTACCCTTGTGGATTCTTTCGATATTGAATATCAAGTATCTTCTGAAAAACTTGCCGTAAAACCTGAATATATCCATACTGATCCCACTCTTGGTATCGTAGGAGGAAATGCTTACTTTATGGGTTCTACAGAAGGGGATATTGAAGTCAACTTCCTCTTGAATGATGGAACTCAATCAGAGCAGTTTTATGAATACACTTTAGTGGATGATTACAATGATATTCCAGAAGATTACCAATGGGATAGTGTGACATCAGAGCATCATCATTCTGTAGCTAATCTGACACCTAACACTGCATATTATGCTGCTGTTCGTGAGGTATCGCCACTTGGAATACGTTCACCGTATAAGGTTATTAAATTCTTCACACTACCTGCGACTGCCGAAGCCTCTACTATTCTTATTGATGAAGAAAGTGCATTAGTTGAGTGGGATAATTTCGGGTCTTATTCTGAATATTATGACATTTTCAGAAACGGTGATTACATCACAACTGTTGATGGCACATCAAATAACTATCTTGATGAGACTTTAGGCTCAGGAACAGAATACACATACTCTATTTTTGGTTATGCTTTAAACCCTGATGGGAGCGTCGAACATGCCAGTATTGGAATTGATACAAATTCGGTAATGACGACTGGCGATCCAGACGAGCCATCCGAACTTCTAAAGCCGAATACTCCTACAATTGACGCTGTTTCTTCAAACTCGCTTACTATAGTCTGGGGTGAACTTAGTTCTCCTATTGTTGGTTATGAAATTTATAGGGATTACTCTTACTATGATACCGTCTATGACATATCTGAGTTTGAAGATAATGACGTATCTAGCAACACGTCCTACTCCTATATGATAAGAGCGTTTGATGATGATGGAAATTATTCGCCTCTCTCAGACGAATTAGTAGTGACTACATTGGTAGCTGTAAGTATTCCGGTACAAGCTCCCACGAACCTTACTGTAGATTATATGGACGCTTACTATATTCTTTTCAGTTGGAGTTCATCAGACGAAAATAATGAGTTAAGTTATGTCCTCTATAGGGATGGTCAGCCACTACCTACTGGCGACTATTACGCAGATGCTACAACTGGTGCAGATTTCTATGCGCTCCCTAATAGTTCTCATACTTATAAGGTAAGGGCAGAAGATTCTAACGGGAACTTCTTATTCAGTGAGCCTCTTGTCGTAACTACCCCTGAGGAAGATTAGTACGTACTGATAACTTTCTAAATAACTGCGTCTTTTCCCATAAAACGTTTTATGGGAAAAGACGCAGTTAGGGATTACCTAAGAATAAAGACAGCTACGGTCGTCTACTATGAAAGGTTTGTTATGGCTAATCCATACCACGATGAGAATGGCATGTTCTGCTCTAAGGGTGAGATGCTTCAAGCTATTCAGCGCACTGATGATGCAGGTAACTTCAAAGCAATGTTCGCTTTGAAGGATAGTCTTGCTGAGATTGAGAAGAACGCTGTTGTTGAAGCTCAGGTGAAGGAAGTCGTTCCTGCTACTCGACCTGTACGTGCACGTAAGTCTTTCTTTGCTGACGAGACCACATTGGATAAGCGCACTATTGCTAAGAGTTTGCATGCTTCTTCTGGTGCTCTTACTGAACTATCTAAGTCCAAGGATGTTATCACTCGCATTGGCGTTGCTGCGAACCGAAGCGCACCGGTTGAAGTTCTCACTAAGTTGGCTACGGATAAAGACTGGGGTGTTCGTGCTGGTGTAGCAAAGAACTCTTCTGCTCCTCGTGAAGTTCTTGATGCTCTGGCCGCTGATGAGAACTCTTGGGTTCAGGATGCTGTAAAAGGTAACAGGGCTTACGCAAGATAATCAGTTCTTTTAGAAGGGGGATGAAGCTTCGGCTTCATCCCCCTTCTTTCTATCTTGTAAAGGGGACGGAGATTTTAGTCACTGCGGTTACTTCTACGGGTAATAATAGGGCTACCTGATGCGAGCAATGTTGAGTATGTGAGCTGGGGTGTGACAGAGTGCGCACATCACATCATCATTTTCAAACATATTTTTGAGAGCCATGTCATATGAGTGGGTGCAGACGTAGATGCTACATGCGCAGGAGAGGTTCACTTTCCAGTCAGCCGGGTGCTTTTCTTTTTGATGAGCCGGGTCTTCACATGGCACTGGTTCAACAACCGGCACCGGTGCTTCTTGTAATTCTAGTTCAACCATACTTCTTATTGTACTACTGTTTGTAATTGTAGGAGGTTACTGGTAGACTGTTAGTAACACTCACACATTTTTATTGAAAGTAGAAACACATGACTACACTTGCCCACGTTATTGGTTACGGTCCGAACTCGGTCGCTATTCCTCTTCTTACCTTCCTGACTGCTGAGGACGCCGAGATGCACCTACGGTCTTTGGGTCTTCGTGGTGAAGACGGTCACTTCGGTGATATCGAGGATGCTGATGGGGTTGTGAAGCCCCTCTACAAGGTTCTTGAAGAGCAGTATGGCGAGGACGAAGAGGAAGAGGCTGAGGGTATGGAGCCGACTGGTACGCAAGCGCTGCGCAATGCCATCATTGAAGCATTCTTCAAGAATGGCTCCTACTATGATGGGTGTGGAGGAGTTGGTTCCTTCCACGTTGTCACCGCTGAGGTTGGTGCGCCTATCGTCAGTTGGGACCTTGACTAACAACTAAATAAAAAATATGGAGAGCTGGGAATGATATCCAGCTCTCCATATTTTTTCATGAGAAGGTTTTTTCTTGGCGTCGTCTGCGCTTATGCACATAGATTTTGAAATCTTGCAGCCGTGCAAGCTCTCTTGCTTCTAGATGCGCCAATTTATTTCGATGGTAGTATTCCGTAGTTTGGTCTACTTCTCGGTGTATGGGGTGTCCAATATGCCAATGGTCACCCCATGAGCAAGAGTATGATTCAAGGTCTTTTACGGAGGTGGGAATTTGAGCGATTGTTGTCTTTGCCACCGCCTGACTTAGGTAAGAGTTTTTACGTGCACACTCCCAGAACTCTTTAGCTTCTTCCTCTGTAAGGTAGATGGTTGGAACAACTTTTTGAACCGGAGTTTTCGCTTTAGGTCTGATTGAGCTTATTAGACCTGTATGAACGTTTAGTTGCCGGGTGAATTCATTTGAAGCCATGTTCATCAGAGCTGCGTAATCTTTTTTATCCGCAACAGTCAATGAGTTTTTGAGATGATCCCACACCAGGCGACGATCCTCTGCCCGGATGAGATGATCTGTTGCATGAACTGCACAGAACACAGTTACGCCGGAATTATCACCTTCTGATGGGTTCCGACCGTTGACACATGCCATCTCTACAAGCAGGTCAGTGTATTTACGAATGAGACTAACTAAATCCTCGGGAATGGGAACTACTTCTTTTTTCTTCTTAGCCATGAGATCACTCCGCTACAGGGTTATCCCAGTCACAGGACATGGAGCCATACTGAGTACCCTTGTTATACCAGAGACAGCGAATGGTTTCCCCTTCAACCTGAATGTACTCAATATCGTAATGCTTCTCATCCTCATCGGAAATGACGGTGGGTGCTTCTGGCGTTGAGGACGATGAGGCACATCCCGTCAGTGAGAAAATAGTAAGCATGACTGCTACAGCAGCAAGCTTCGTGGACTTCATCAATTTAGTTCTCCGTGTTCTGGCAGCATAGAATAAGCTGCACTCTATTTTCGCACACTTTATGATGTTCTGTCAACTAAATTTGTATCATATACGGTACAGTCTACCAATCCTGTTGCATATATGATACAAAAAATAAAGTCTCAGACCATAAACGTCTGAGACTTTATTTCGTCTTTTTTAGACAAGACTATTTAGAGGTTCGGGTCAGCATATGCGTGGTTATCCCAGTATGCGTAAGCTTCATCCCACTGCTCTTGCGTGTACTCACGGAATGTTCCACCCGTGTCATGGTTAGTGTTACGGAGCATAGTCGTGGGATGCATAGGTGTCACTTTATCTGACTGGGCGAGGATGGCGATAATCTCCCATTCAGCATCAGTTGTTCGGTTGTCATCACGAGCAAGAACATCAGCGCGGTAGCAGACAATCTGCACATACGAGGCAGGTATCTTCTCTGCTTTGATTTTCTTCATGACAACAGGCTTCTCGCCTTCCGCGCGCACCGTCTCAACTTCCTGAACCAGATGCCTGTTTGCGTCATTGATTTCGATGACGGAGGAGGAGAATCCTTCTGTTGGTACGTTGACAAGGATAACGTCATTATCAACACTGCCGGTGCCGGGTTCAAAATCTTCTTGGTTAGCGCGAACAAGAGCTTCAAGCTCTTCCCATGAGCCGGTGAAATGACTTTGACTTCCGTGCCGGGTGTTGAAACTTTTAATGAAGTCTCCAGCAAGGAAAGCTCCTTTGATTACCATGACACCGTTGGAGAGTACAAGCTCCTGTTCTGTGGCGCGTGTTTCAGCATGCGCTGTCACTTGGGAGAGTAGCTTATGTGCTTCCCCATGGATACGGCAGTTGGGACCTGATGTGCAAGTTTTTCCATCAGGTAGTTTTACGGCAGGGAAATTTCCCATGGCAGGCCAGCTTTCTCTATGTTGTGTTTTATGGCTAACGGAACTTTAGTCTTCGATGCCATACATCTCTAGGTAATCAACTGCGAATTCACTGTAATAGGTTTCGTAATGGTTCATCTCTTCAACGAAAGTCCCCAAGTTTTTAGCATTCGCCATCTCGGTTAGGTGATGGACAAGGGATAAGACATTTCGCGTCACCTCTGTAAGCTGCCATCCGTAGGAGTTCACAGAGGATGATGCTTCTGTTGCTCCTTCACCCATTACTTCATCTGCGCGATTTGCGAGGTCACGAAGTTTTTCAAGTTCAGCAGGAAGTTCGCTGAAATTTGCGAACTCTACTGAGATTGCCTGCAACCATACCTCATGGAGGTATTCGATGTGGTTCTTCTCAGGAATGAGGTGTCCAAAGCGGAAAGAGATCATACTATTAGTCATCCTTCAAGTCTACCATATTCGTAGGGTATTAGATAGGGGTAGTTTTGAACTATCCTGTATTTCCAGTTAGTTCGTAGTCAGGAACATGTTGTAGCGGAGAATGGAAAGCATCAGCATCATCTGCTGGTCTTTCTGTCCTCTTTTGTAGAGCGCGTTATGGATGATGTTACGCGAACTGTCAGTGCTGCCACCGAGAAGGTTCTCCATAATGAGATGTTCAAGCGCCCTAGCAGGCTCTGTAAGCGCTGGATCGAAAGGATGACCCACGAGTGTCTGACGGGCAATTGAAGCCTTTAGGAGGCGTTCTAGCGGCTCTCCTGTGGTACTGGCAATGATTGCGTTGAACTTCGCTTCATCAGACTGAACAAGCCCGTCCAACAAGGGGAGTGTTTTGGCGGACGTAGCATCCACGGTAAGAGCAGACATTAGTTTCCTTATAGAAGGGGACAAGATGCTTCAACCTTACTTCTCTTCTCCCTAGATGTCAATAGAACAGGAGAGTGTGGTCTGACTTCATTGACTTGCAGTAGGAAAAATGGTAGACTGGGAAGATGAAACATTTTGATGACACCCCATTCGTTGAGCTTCCTGCTCCGAGTGGCGAACCGTACTGGGAGCAGGAAGAAATTGACACTGCTGGTGTTCTTCCGGAGCAGGTTTGGACTGTCGTTGAAGAGGATGATGGGGAAGAGCAGAAACTTTTCATTCTTCCCGGCTATCACCTTGTGAACAAGCTTGGTTACATCGTCACAGAGCAACTGTGGGATGACACTGATACTGAATATGACTGGACATAAAAATGACTGACGTGAAGAACGTTGTATGCGTTTACGGTGAAGATGTTGTTGGTGACGGCTGGACCTGGTTCTTCAATGAAGACACGGGCGAGCTTATCCGAACATTCGAATACCCTGGACAGGATAGTGGATATGAAACCGCCCTACAGGACTTTGGGGTAAACGTTCGCAGTCTCCGCCTTGAACAAGGTAAATCAGGAATGGGGTGGGAGGAGCTTGCCGACTGGTGGGATGAAATTCAGCATGAACCCCTGCCTGCTATTGTCGCTGCCGCCTTTGGCATCAAACTTGACATGACTTGGGAAGAAGGTAACTGATGGCTGTACAGTTTGCTCCTTATGTAACCAACGGGCTTGGTGTTCGCCAGCTTGTTGATGGTGTTTACGGTGTCAATGGTGCCGCTGCAACAACTTACGCCACTGATGCTAACAGGGTGGCTCAGAGAGTTCCAGTAGAGTGGGTTCCTAATACCCCGTTTTATGAGGAGATGACTTTCATTGGTCGCACAGGAAGTGGCGGTCGGGTATGGGTTCAAGATTCTACGGGTGTTGAATACAACATCTACCCTGCTGACCTTTCCCGTTACCTTGCTGCTGGTCTGGTAAATGGGGCAACCATTGCTGGGCGATGGATTGTTGCGAAGAAGAGTACAGCTTACGGCATCCAACTACTGGATGTCTAAGTTCCTAAGTTTTTAATCATCTAATTTGGAGTAACCACTATGAGTGAAGTATTACGTGAAGTGAAGTTGGCGTTGAAGGAGCTGGTTCCGGCTGCGGACTTCAAAGTGTTACGGTCAAACCCTGACCCTGCGGCGAAGAACCGCGCAGGCGTTGGACCTTATGTGGCTCGCACCGTCATCGTTTCCTACATGGAAGGCTCATTAGCTGGTACTGGTCTAAATCAGACGAAGCTTAGGGAGTTTGTTCGGGATGTGCTTGACAGGTCTACTGTTGTCCATTCCATCACCCATGTTCGTTTTGAGGAAAGGGAACAGCCTTTGATGAGGGTTCCTGAGCAGGCAGTCCGAGCGCGTGATGGTCTCATTCATTTCGAACGAGGTGACATCATTGAGGTTGTCGAGGAGTATGGTGAGAACGCTGGTCGTGTCACTGTTGGGAAGGCATTGGACGCTCGCAGCTTCCCCGGCTTTTCTGCTTTCTCTATCCTTGATGCTCGCGGCATCCGACATGATTTTAATTTGAATTCAGCAAAGACTGAGGTTATTTATCCTGTGGAGCTGATGCGTTAGCAGACGCCAGAGTAAATCTGAATGTGCAATAGATTGAACCAGAAGTCGCTATAGGTTCAATCTATTGCACATTCTTTGTCTCTTTTAGACAGATAACGTGGGAAACCTGTTGAAAGGGGTTTCTGATGTTATCTGCAAAAAAGACTGTGATAGCTCTTGCTGGTGTTTCATTGATGTTTGGGCTCACCGGCTGCAACGAAGCAGTAATTATTACAGGGGACGGAGAAAATCCTACTTCTGGCGAAAACTCTTATTCCCTACTTTCTTCTACGGTGGAGAACACTTTCTTGAATGCTGCTACTGATGACTTTGAAGAGTTCTGTGAGCACGTCACCCTAGAATCTGAGGAAGCTGCTAAAAGGTATTCAGGCAGTGAAGCTGGAACCTGTGCAACTGGATGGAAGCAGAAATTACAAAACGAGAACATTCTTGGCACTGATGAAGGTTGGACTGTTAGTGCCTCAAACTTCCCTGATGAGAAAGTGTTGCGCGGAGAAGAGAGTGTAACTGTCTACGTGTATGAAGACGAAGAGGAAGCTGCTGAGAAAGCAGGCACCAACACTTGGGTTGTTTTTGACAACGGATACGCTGGTGGAACTAATCTGGGGTTCAAGTACGAAGATGGTGAATGGAAAATTTCAAGCACTCCTTAATGAGCTGCTACGGGTAGGTGAAGTAAACTAAGGTTTATGACATCTAATTGAATAGGACTAAGGGAAAAGACATGAAAAATACTCTACGCATTATTTTGGGAGCCGGAGCCTTAATTTCAGCCGCTGCTGCACTACTGGCGGCAGTAGAAGTTTCAACGAAAAAGTTCCGCGATACAAATACCTGCCCTGCAACATTCACCGCCAACAACATTCATATCCCATGCGATAAGCCTTGGGAACATGACAAACTACATCATGCTGTTTTGCCCCACCGAGATGAACCTTATACTCAGGATATTTTCTGGGAGTAAGGTTGAAACTGCTTCACTAAAGGAGTAACCTTGAAGTATCAGGTAAACAACCTCAATAAGGAGAGCATCATGAAGGTTTTCTACATTTACGATAAGCAGAACAACAAAGCGCTGGGTCATGTTATTGCTGAGAGCGAGAAGGATGCAGGTATCACTTTCTCCATCGGAAGCCCAACTCATAACACTGGTGATATCACAGTTACCACAGAGCGTCGTGGTTAGCTAATAGCAAAGTAGGTTGTCAGCTTCGGGTGACAACCTACTTTGTCTTTAAAAGACGATTATTTTTAATGTCAGTGGCTGATGTTACGTTGTAATCAAATACATATTCATCTACCTAGGAGTTTCCCATGCTTGCCACCAACGTTCTTTTCCGTTCGAAGAACGATTTCATCGCAGGAGTTGCTGATGGTCGTTCGCATTCGATTACGCTGGTGGATGTTGGAGGATGGGTCATTCCTGAGATGAATGTTCGCAAGGGAGCTAAGCAGACCATTCTTCGTGTGGAAGATAACCTGCTTCATGTTGTAGACAAGAACGGCACGGAGGGAACCCTCACGCTTACGGGTGAGTGGAAGTTCTTCAACCACCGTGTTCAGGTTCTTGACGGGAACACTGAGTTCACCTATGTGGTGAACCCTCTCTGGTAGTTTTTGACAAATGTGCTTGGGAAGTATCTGATGTGGGTACTTCCCAAGCACATTTTCGTTTAACAGCTTGTGTGATGTCGGTAGGTTAGGTTAGACTGGCAGGCAGAAGGTTGAAGATACCTTCCTGAGTTTAGGAGAGAAAATGTCGAAGTCTCGTGTTATTCATGAGAGCAGTGTTGTCACTGCTGTAAACCGTGAGCAGTTCTACGACCTGTACAACGAAATGCGCGGAGATGACTTCTGTGCGTCACTGGTTGACGTTCGCCTGAACAACGGCGAAGTTGCTTCCACAGGAGCGCTTGCCTATGAGCTAGTTGATGGCATCGGCATCACTTCTCACATCATGACTGAGTTCACTGTTATCTCAGAGACGAAGGTTGTGGAGACCACGAAATTCTTCTTCTTCCGCAGCACCGAAGTTCAGGAGCGCATCTATCTGGAAGAGGAGTGCAAGGAAGTCTTCACCCGTGAAACGAACGCCATGAACTACTTCTACCACGGTCAGGCGGTATCCGCATAACTTCTACAAAATATAAACCCCAACCTAATCAACAGGTTGGGGTTTATATTTTCGTCTTTTTTAGACAAGAGTGAAGCCCCGCAGAAACTAATCTGCGGGGCTTCACTTGAAAAGGTTACTTGCTTCCGAAGTAAGTAGCGAGCGGAACCACGACAACCCAGACGATGAGGGCTGCTGCGACGATGAAGGTCTGGAAGGTCTTCGAGTAAGTCATGATGTTCTCCTAGTTGATGGGGGCTTCTCTCTAACCCGTTGATACGAGTATACGCAGACAATATGGAATGTGCAACACCAAAACACAAAATAGCCCAACAGATATTTGTCTGTTGGGCTATTTCTTTAAACTGCCTATGTTTACACGCTCTGCTGGTACAAGCTGATGGGGATGCTTGCAAGCATCATACCTACTGTCAGCGCACCCGCTGCTGCACACCAGAAAAAGTAAGAAAACTTCTGCTTGATGCGAAGGGTAACGCCAGCAGGCTTAAGGGTTGTCAAGCCTGCAACACCACCGATGATGAAGCAGGTACTGATGATGCAAATAGCGATGATGATGTGAATATCCATGGGTTCTCTCCTTGGGGCTTTAGGTTTCTCTCTAACCTATTGATGTAACTCTACACATATGAATTGCAAAATGCAACTCAAAGTTTCAGAAATTAGTGGGTGAGCGAGTTATTCTGTACATTCTCATCATTGAGAGCGGTGATGAGCTGTGCGATAACACTGCGGAGAACAAGAGGTGACACATTACTATCAGGGTCAAGAACTCCCTCTGCAATGTTCAACAACGAAGCATGGTCAGTCTTATGTTCAGCGATGGTGATGATGGCTGCATCACGCCCCACATTGAAACCAGCGTTGAAGTTCTGGTGGGAGATGCGGGTGTTCTCATGCTCTGACTGGCGGAGCCATCGAAGCCAATCAGCATCCGATGCATGCAGATTGGTAAGGTCATCAGCAAGGTCAGACATTTATTCTCCTAGGTAGTTTACTTACCTACGATACAGGAGAACTTCCTGATAAGCAAGTAAATACGGGCAAAACTAGTGCGAAATATAAGGTTGTCATGTCATAACTAATATACTGGGGATATGAAGTCTACTGAACTTACCCTCATTGAGACGCTTCCATCTTTCTTTATTTTTACAGGGCTATCCCTTTTCTTTATGGTAGCCATGGTCGTGTTTGCTGCTTTGAGCGTCTCTGATAAACATATTTCTTTCTTCAAAGACTTTGAACCTGCTCTTGCTGTCATCTCTGTTCTTCTATTCTTTGGCTCTATGATTGCAGGAACTGTGGTGAGTTCTAACATTACGCAAGATAACAGTGAGTTAGTGCAGGTGTGGGTTGATGAGACTTATGACCTTGAAATCACGAATGGTGAAGCTCACATGCTGCTTGAGGGTAATGATAGTAAAAAGAATGTAGTTGTTGAGATAGATGGTAAAGCGACCAAAATTACTTTGGATAAAGCTCCTGATGGTTACGCACTCTTTGGTGCGGATGCTATTGAGTTGAAGCAGTAAAACCGACCAGCTCCTCCTCGTTCATCCTTCTCTCCTTTTATTGCCGGAGATGCCGGTAAAGGACATATATTTTTAACGAGTAATGCCGGGAGCTCCGGCTAAAGTTCCGGAGCTCCCGGCATTACCTTATTTATTCTATTTACTTCTTATGCTCTTCAATATGAGCCTGCATCCAACGTTCCTGCCCTTGCCTCATCTGGACCGCCATCTTGCAGGTGACACACTGCAAAGCGATGCCATCTGAGGTGATAAGACCTTCAACTTCCACATAGCCTCGTGAGGCTGGTTCATAAGGTGCGGGAGGTTGCATTGGGGTATCCAAACAAATCAGATAACCTTCCGCCTCTTCCCCCACATGAATACCGTCACCCGGTTCTTCATCCTCGCTTGTGTAGTCATGTGGGCAGTAGTCTGCGAAACGGTAATAGCCTGTAGGTTGTAATAGGTCAGCCATAAGTAACTCCTTAGTTCTTCCTGTGATTGTAAATACGTTCAATAATGGAATTCATCAGACCCGGCTGCTCATTATCAGGGTCAGCCCAGTCGTGAGCATCTTCCCATCCCCCATCAGAGAAATAGGCTTGCAGCTCCTCTAAAGTGAATGAACCGTATAAAGGAGAGAAACAGTAGGCAAACCCACCATCTGTCTGCCGGTTCTTTACCTCTTCCAAATACGCTGCTGATTGATGCCAGTTACCGTCAATGAACCATATTGCAGTAGTGGAGGAAACTATATGAGTTTTACCGTTCGTGTAGCCTGCTGCTTCATCAGGAAAAATAGATGGAAGAATTTCATGTAAATCACGAAGAGCTTGGTCGCTCTTTGTATCAGCCAAGTTGAAGGAACTATCCCTGTCCCAGCCGGTAAGCAAAGCCCTGTTATTTTTAACGTCAATGAACACAGCGGCAGACGAACCGCCTCCATCTTTCCACTGGAAACGAACAATACGTTGACCGAGGTAATCCAAATCTAGCGAAGTGCTTTGATACGGGGAAACAGCAGAATAGATTTCATGGAAAATTCGCACTCGTTCCAACAACTCATTCAGAGGTGGAAGAGATGCAATGTTCTGCTGTAACTGCTGCTCTGCTGGTATGCCCATGACTTCTTCCTAATAATCCGTATACCGTATTCTATCAGAGATGAACCAAAATCGGACTATTCACAAAGTAGGCAGTTGCTTTTGTTTAGATAACACAGTAGGCTGTACTTATATTTATTCATGTCACTGATTGAAAGGATGAACCGTAATGGTCATCTTCTACATTCTTCTTATCGCAGCGATTGTTGCGGCAGGTGTTTTCCTTTGGAAGACTGAGGCTCTGCACCTCACAGGCTTTGTGGGCATCGCTCTTATCGCTCTGCTCATTCCTGCACCCGTTTATGGTGCTGTGACTGCGATTGCTAAAGCTGACCAGACAACCTTCCATGAGTATTGGAACGGGTTTGAGACTGGCACTTCCTCACAGTCAGTTGAATGTCTTCGGGATGGTGCTTGCACTCATGAGTACAACTGTGACCCGTACACTGTTGTTGAGACTGAGTATTACACTGACAGTGAAGGTGACCGTCAGAGCCGCACAGTGACTAAGACGAAATGGCATGACTGCCCTTACTCCTCTGAGGAGACTTCCTACTATGTTGACAGCACGCTGAGAACATTCACGATTGCCAGCCACCTTATGACAGGTGCGCCGTTCCGTGCAGGTAAAGCAATCCCGAACGGGCAGGTTCTCACCGCTCCTGCTGAGTGGCTGGAAGCTAAGGCTCGTGTTGATGCAGGAAAACCTGGTGGGGTGACAATGGTGAGTGATTACACGAACTACATTCTTGCTTCGGAGCGTTCGCTGTTCAACCGTTACTCTGACCGTATTGACGAGTTGAAAGCAGAGAACCTGCTTCCTTCTATCTCTGCGGGTGTTCAGGGTTCCTACAAAGCTTCCAAAGCATATTTTGTTGGAAATGTTGACGGGGTTGACACTGCTGCAATTGTTTCCAACATACAGAACCTGAACGGTGCTGTTGGCGCTGAACTTCACGGCGACCTTCATGTTGTGTTCGTTGACACGAACCTGATTAGCCTTGACAAGGAGGATTACAGCAATGCTCTTATCGCGTACTGGCAGTCTAAGGATAACTTTGGTCGTGATGCTCTGGCTAAGAACTCCATCGTTCTTATTGTTGGGGTTGAAGGTTATGTGAAGCCTGAGGTTGTTGAAGCTCCTGCTGATGTCACTTCGGTGGAGGACGCTGGCGTTACTATTGAAGGCGAAACGGAGCCTGAGGCTGCTCCTGAAATTTTTGAGCCAACCATCGCTGAGGGAACTCCTGTCGTTGCGTGGGCTGAGGCTTTCACTGGAATGCCTGTCGGTAACGAAGCTCTCCTGACCCAGTTCTCTTCTGAGCTTCCTGAGACTGTGATTGACAAGAACTTCATCGGTAACCCGACCTACAATGTTACTTCTGGGAATGTTGTTCACACTGATGGTGTAGTTGAGAACATCCTTTACGGAGTAAACACTTTCGCTCGTGTCAGCATGACTTCGGAAGATTCTGATGATGAAGGAACAGGTTTTGCTTACCTTGGTGAGGACTGGGAACCTGATGTTGGAACTTTGATTTGGTTTTATTCAATTTCTGCGGTACTATTCTTAGGTATCCTTGTTGGAGCGTTCGCGTTGTCAACATCCCTTACAAGTAGCAACCGCTACGATTTCCTAAAGAAACTGTTTGGAAAGGCATAACAATGGATTTTTTCACTAACCTGACCGCTAAGACGAAGAAGCTCCTGATTGCAGGTATCGCTGGTCTTGTGGTGCTTATCATTGCCCTTGTGGGCTACGGCAACATCAACGCCATCAACACTGAGGGTGTGCAGCGTGAGACTGCTCTGGTTGCTCAGTACAAGGACAATCAGAATGAACTCTCCACCTACATTTTGCAGTTCAAGGAAAGCCTTGGTATTGCAGACCGTGGTGCTGACAAGCTGGATGAAATCATCCTGAACGCTGTCAAGGGTCGTTATGGTGACGACGCGAATGGTGTTGACCCGACTGGTGGCAGCATGTTCTCCGCTATTGCTGAGGCTTACCCCGACCTGACTGCAACTTCGGAAAGCTATGCGAAGGTTCAGGATTTGGTTGTCTCTGGTCGTAACGCCTACAAGAATAAGCAGACGAAGCTTCTTGACATGGTTCGTGATTACCAGACATGGAGCGAGACTGGTCTTATCAAGCGCCAGATGATTGACTTCCTTGGTTTCCCGTCAAAGTCTTTGAAGGTCACTGATGCTGGTGTGACGTACACGGGTGAGGATGCGCTTGAACGTATTGAGCGGATTGTTCTGACCTCGGATGCGGTTGACGCTTATGAGACTGGTGAGCAAGACCCGCTCATCCTTCCTGAGGACTAATCTGTAACAGATGAAAGGGAGCCACTGCCGTAAGGTGCTGGCTCCCTTTCTCTATGCCTGTTTTTAGCGCCTTTGGTGCCTTTCTGGGGTCGTTGTGCGTCAGAATACCCCTAGGGGCTTAGAAAGCCTCCTGTGGCTTCTAGTTTAGTAAAATAAATCTTGGTTTGGATTTGCTTTCTGCAATAACTCCGTGGTACAGTATTGATATACGGAGGAAGAGAGCCTCTGGCAAAGACTTAGGAGAGAATGAAATGGACATGACACAGGAGTTTCCCGTTCTGGTCTACGGCACCCTTCGCCCGACTGGTGGGAACTACGAATACTTCCTTGATGGCAGCACGTACTCTGAGGAGACTGTGACGCTTTCAGGTTTCACGATGTACGGTAACTCAGGTTGCCCGTTCCTTGCTCTTGGTGACCGCACCATCACAGCAACTCTCGTCTACATTGATTCTTACCGTTACGCTACGGTCATGAAGCAGCTCGACAGCCTTGAAAGCTTCCGTGGTGAAGGCGACCCGTCAAACGGTTATGAGCGTATCCTTCACACGTTCAAGCATGATGGTCGTGAGGTGCAGGCATGGATTTATGTTGCTTCCGAACGCATTCTCCCTAACATCATCCGTACCACCCCTGTTCTTGAAAGCGGAGACTGGATTGCTCATGTGAATGAGGAGCGTGTTTCTTACGCTTGGTAAATAAGCTCCCCTGAAAACCTCATCCTCTTTCTCTCTCCTTCTGGAGGGTGATGGTGATTGTAAGGGTTGAGATAAAAACGGAAAGCCCTAACGCATACTCTCTCCTGTCGTTAGGGCTTTCCGCCATTTAATGCGATAACCATAACGCCGATATTTCTTTTAGAACCTGAAGGAAACTATTATGGATGAGATTGTTCGCATATTGCATGGTGTCAGTAGTTTCATTACTGGCATAAATATTGCGTTGGTAGTGGGTTACCTAAATCAACTGGATTTCTGGGGTTATCTAATAGTCGGTTTTGTTACTGCTGTGACAATGTTTGGTCTGCTGACATTAGTGACTGCTGTAACAAACTATGTCACGGACAAGAACAATGAGTTTGAGCTGCAGGTTCTTGATGCCGAAGCTGAGAAGCTCGGGTTTGCGGTAGATGATGTGCAGAAAGCCAAATATAAGATTTATGATTACCTGATTGATAACCCTGCGTGCAGCACATCTGATATTTTTGAGAATGTGGAACTTCCTTCTGCTTTTACGGAGAGGGAAGAAGCGGTTGAAGCTTTCCGGCTTGGTGGTCTGATTGGAATATATCGCTATGGGCAGGAGCCAGAAACAGGAGAATGGTATAAAATGCATGCCAGTCCTGTTGTGAAGAAACAGTATCACCGGTTCCAAAAACATATTCGTTCAAGGTCGTATAAAAAAGTTCCACAGCTTTCTTTTTAGGTTGTACCTACCTGTGGTTAGTGTTACGCTGGTTGTTGGAGTTTGATGCCATCAGAGGCATGAGACCCGTTATTGGTAAATGAGGTTCAAATTATGTTGACTACTGCTGAGGCTGAGGTTGCAAGTGACGCCATTGAGCGTAAGGGTGTTCCATTCACGGAATATCATGAGAAGCTGAATGCCGTGTATGCGCAGTGGGCAGCATGGCTTGCGTCAGAGTACGCTGAGGGTCTTCCTGAGGGCATCTTCCCTGCATTGTTTGAGCGTGCATGGGCGGACGGTCATTCAAGTGGACTGACTTCCGTGGAGAATTACTATGAGGAGTATGCATCTTTTGCCCGTAAGGTTGTTGAAGCTGCTCGCGGCTAATGTGTAAAAAAGAGGAGGTAACCAGTAATGTGGTTACCTCCTCTTTTTTTACTTCTCCCGACAAGGGGGGGCGACGAAAATGCATTCTTTTTGGTAGAGGCAATGGGATTAGACAAGGATGGTGGAATGTTGTATCTGCTGCTCGTCATAGTAGAAGATAGTGAAGCTTTCATACCCGTTGGGTGTGGAATAGTCAGTGACAGGGTTCATCGGCCAGCTCTGCCGAAATTTTTGAACCGCTGCGGCTTCCAGAAGATACTCTGCATAAGTGAATGGGTATGAAGGGTAATAGCGCTTCAAGCTCTCTTCGTTTTCCATAATCTCATCTACGTACATGTCATCTGCGAACCATGCAAGAAAATGCGGGATGTGTTCGTAAGTGTCTTCTCCTCCACGTCTGTGAGGGTAGGCGACAGCCATAAGGTTTAGCGTCTCAATTAGACGATACAGATAGAACTCATCTTCGCCTTTGATGAAGGGTCCCACTGTTATTCGAGCCGGGTCGTCGTAGTTAGTTGTAACCACGACTTCAAATGAATTCGGTGTTTTGTTTGCGGGAACTGGTTCTCCGACAATTATTTCCATAATGGTTCTCTCTCGATATCTCTTCCATTCTACCGCACTTCCCGCATAGATACAAGGATATTCAAGTAAACCGTGATTTACTTTCATTCTTTTATCTCGTCTTTTTTAGACAAGGAATAAGAGGAAAATGGTTGAAAAAAAGTTGGTTTTCGGTTTGCATTCTTCGAAAGGGTGTGTGTACTATAGAGATATCAGGAAGCGGAGAGAGCTTCCTACCAAACAAGGAGTAACAAAATGGCTACCATCACCATCAACGACAACACGAAGCTCGTTCTCGCAGATGACAACGGCAACATGGTTCGTTACGCTGAGGTTCAGCACGGCTGGGAGACTGGAAACTACATCGAGGTTCCCGCATCCGCCACCCCCGCTGACGTGTTCGACGCATACCTCGCCAACTAGTTCAACTCAAAGGAAGCCCTCACTGGAAACGGTGAGGGCTTCCTTATTTAAGTCGCAATAAATTTGCGACAAATCGTAACGTTTGAGTTGACAAGCTTTGTTGTTCGTGGCTAGAATAAACACATAAGCAAGTTCAACCAAGGAGAGTATGATGAACGGTTTCGTAGGAGCTTTGATTACTGACATTCAGACCAACCTCAGCGCTGGTCGCCTGAATGAAGCTCGCACCCTCCTAGGAACGCTTGTAGGAGTTGTGGCGGCAACTACCCCTGATAACCTTCACGTCATGTACCGTATCGCACAGGACGTAGGAGCCATGGAGACCGCTGACGAGCTTGCTGCGGTTCTTTCCAGCGTTATCTACTACCTGTAGCAAGTTCTGAACTACCCTGCGGAAGCTCGGTAGTTCAGAACGCCTTCTTTATCAAGTGCGGCAAGGATGGCGTCTGTGATAAAACTTTCATAAGTAAGCCCGTTTTTAGGCTCCCAACCACAGTAACCTTCTTCCCAACACAGATGAGAGCCTTCACCCTCAGCGGTGGTATCCCAGTCTACTGCCGTAGCTTTATAGCGTAGACAATGAGTACAAAGGTTTGAGGTGACATCCTCAATAGCTTTTAGGGAGATGGTACGGAGATGGTCGTTAACCATGATTATTCTTTCTGAGTTAGGTTTTACTACTTACTTTACGGTATAGGAGCCGGTTAGTCAAATATATGATTGAGAATGTCAGATGATTGTGATAGTGTAAAAGTATGTTTTGGAAAAAGAAAGCCCTCGTTGAACCAGAAGTGGATCTGGTTGAATGCGACCCGCCTGATTACATCAGCCCTGAGGTTCAAGAGCGCATTGACTGGCTTCATTCCCGCAGCCCAGAAGATTTTGCACAAGTTTTTAATCGTATGCGTAATGCTATAGACGTTCTTATGGATGAGGAGAACGCTGACCTCAAAAAGAACATTCAGGCTTACGATAAAGTTGTTGAACTTTTCGAGAAGATTAGAACTCTCTGGTTCCAGATTGACTGGCAGCTTGCCACTGATAACCATTCGAAAGCACTGTTCCGCATTAGCACTGAGACGCTACCACAAATCGTACATAGCCTACAGGTGAACTCAATCAAGAAGGGTCTCTCCCACGCTTGGTTCGGTTACAACATCAGTGATTATGGTTACTCCTACAACCGAATGGGCATGCACCAGTCATTCAAGTTGGGTGGGCAGCAGATTCTGGATGAGTTGAAGAACGTGCAGTTGGAGCAAACCACAGACAGTTTCTCTTTGTTGAAAAATATTAAGCCTGTCACTTACTCGTATCAGCTTCCTGCAATCATTTCTTCTGATGAGACAATCTCTGCCTCTGTTGAAGCGTTGACTGCCGCATGGTTGATTGCAGTTGAGCGTGCGTACACGATTGAGGATAAATATTTTGTTGAGCAGGTAGCACTCTCTTACGTTCCTGATGCATGGAAGATGTTCGGCATGTTCAGAAACAGCTCTGAGGAGCAGCGTGCTGCGGCAACTAACATCCTTATCGAGCAGTTCGAACTGATGCGTAAGAAGCTGTCAGAGATTACTGATAGCTCCTCTGATGACAGCCTGATGACGATGCGCGCACAGTTGGATTTTTTGAAAACGAAAACACACTCGCATGAGAGTGCTTTGGATTTGTCTAAATAAGACGACATGAAGAAGGGGAGCTAAGCCCAGTTGCTTAGCTCCCCTTCTTCATTCTTGGTGTTAGTGAGTGGCGATGTATTCAGTCACTCCGTTGTACGTGTTGATGGTTGCGAGAACGCCGAGTACGGTGATGATGACAGCGTAAGCTGCATCCTTTGCCTTGACTGGCTTGGTAAGACGGCGGGTGATAGTTGACTTGCTCATGGTTCTCTCCTAGATGAAGTTTTGTATCTTGCGTTGTATCAAGTGTATGACAAGCAGTTGGAGAATGTCAAGCTTAAAAAGAAGAAGGGCTGCAACCGTTTTGGTTGCAGCCCTTCTTGATGTCTTTGGGTTAGATGCCGAGGTCGTTCATGATGCTCAGGGTCTCTGCGTCGAACTCGTCCGTCATGATGAAGCGCTCGTCGTTGTCGTAGTCCATGATGTTCTCCTTGGTGTTTGGGAGCCTCTCTTGCTCCGTTGATATAAGTGTATGACATGGTTTCCAGAAAAGTCAAACCAAAAACCAACTTTTTTCAAAAAACTTTTATCAGTTCCCAAAATAGAGACTTTGGGCATCCACATATACGGGTTCGCCATCTACACCACGTATAGCTTCCCTCACTGTGTGCCCTGTTTCAATTTCAGCGGCATACGCTTCTTTCCAGGATGTGTACTCCACTCCATTTACTGTGTAGAAACTTTCCGATTTGAAGATGTTCAAAAACTTCTTGAATGCAGATGGCTTCTCTGCCGCTTCCTCTTTTTCCTTCTGACCTAAGGCGGCGGAGATATCAGCGCTATTCTTTAGTGGAGCTGAGTGGACTTTATTGAAAGGGCAGGTTTCTGATGATTTTGCACGGCAGGGACTACCATCAGAGTGACGGGATTTATTTTTCGACATACTACATATCTAACAAGCCTGATATGTAGTATGTGCCGGCAAAAGACAGAGAAGGTTATTAAACCACTAATGCGTCAGAACGACTACATACCCATTCTCGGAGCCATCCAGAACTCCATAAACACCTTCAACATAATTTCCCGTTGAAGTTTCCGCCACAAATTTCCCTTGTCCAAGCTGAACAACACTGTAGCCTTCCGCCTCTATCTCCTGTGCGATAGCGCTATTTACTGTACGAGGGTCATTAATGCTGAGGTGACCTACCGCTAATACAGTCAATGCTGCGATAGTTCCACCCATAAGCAGGAAAACATCTTTCCCTTTGTTGAATTTATCCAGCACAAGCCTGAGAACCACACTACTGAATAATAGGCCACCGGCAACTAACCAGAAAATATTCATGATAGGTGCGGTGTCCTCGGTGAAAATATTGAATGAGTTCATTGTAGGTTACTGCTGCTTGTATTCTGATGCCATTTGACTGAGTTCCAAAGCATGCGCTTTACCTGTGTCACTGTCAGATAAACCTGAAAGCATGCGTGATAGCTCTTCAATGCGCTCATCTTCGGACAACTGATTCACGTCTGTTGATGTGAAGCTCTCGCTATTAGTCTTCAAAACTCGAAGATGGTTGTCTGCAAACGCTGCAACCTGAGGGAGGTGGGTGACAACAATGACTTGTGCATCACGGGATAGAAGGGATAGGCGTTTCCCAATTTCAATTGCTGTCGCTCCACCAACACCACTGTCAACTTCGTCAAAAACGAATGTGGGAGTGATGCTTGGGTCGGCTAGAACAACTTCAAGTGCAAGCATGATGCGGCTCAGCTCACCACCACTGGCACTTTTATTCAGTGGTCGTGCTTCGGAAGCTCCTGAGGTTTTCAGCATGAATGCTATCTCATCTACTCCATGGGGGAGGAAAGTTTCGCTTTTAGTGATGATGATGTGGAGTTTATTTCCTGACATCATCAGACCTTCAAGTTCCTTGTTGACAGCATCCTGCAAACTGATGCTGCTTTTGCTGCGTATCTCGCTGATGGTTGCAGCTTGTTGTGTCAAATCTGCAACTGTTTCTACAAGCTGCTCTTCCAGCTTTTCAAGGTTGCTACCCTCAGGGTCTAGCTCTGTAACGCGCTGTGAGCTTGTTTCCCAGTATTCAATAACATCCTGTAGAGTGACACCGTATTTGCGTATCAAGCCTGTAAGGGCTGCTCGACGCTCCTGCACTTCATTCAGACGCTCCAATGCGTTTGTGTCAATGTTGCTGAGGTAGCTGGCGAGGTTTGATGATAGTTCTGTGACGTTGATTTGGATTGTTTCAGCGAGCTGATACATTTCTTCAATAGCAGGGTCGTATTCGGTGACACTTGATAAAATTTTGACAACACTGTTGGCCGCGTCCACAATGTCTGGCGCGTCCCCTTCTTCGTTGCTGATGTATGCGAGGGCGCGAGCTGCTGCTTCTTCAAGCTGTTCAATGTTGGATAGAGTTGCTGCTTCTGTCTTCAAATCTTCATCTTCACCAGTCACCGGCTGAACTTTATCAATTTCTGCGATGGCGGTAGTGAGTTCTTCAAATTCGCGTTGACGAGCAACCAGATTTGTTTTCACATCTTTGATGGTGGCTGTAAGGGTTTTCCAGTTACCGTACAGCTCTTTGTATGTGGCGAGCGCTTCTACAAGGGTTCTCCCTGCATATGCGTCAAGTGCATCTCTTTGTGCTACAGGGTTCTTCAAACGAATTTGGTCAGACTGCCCATGGATGTTTACTAAACCTTCACCGATGGTTGCAAGTACGGAAGCTGGGGTGGTTTTACCTCCAACAACGGCACGGCTTTTACCATCTTTTTGAACTGTTCTGTTTACGTACAGGTTGCCGTCTTCAAGGGTTGCACCAACATCTTGGATGGCGGGGAGAATGGTGAGACCTTCAACATTCCAACAGCCTTCAACACTGGTGAATGAGGAACCGTGACGAACGATGCTTGCGTCACTTCGTTTGCCTAGGAGTAAGGAGAGCGCTGAGAGTACCATTGTCTTACCAGCACCTGTTTCACCTGTGATAACAGTCAGCCCTCTGGTGAAGGGTAGGGTGGCACTCTGAATTACACCAAGGTCTTTGATGGAAATTTCTTCAAGCATTCGTAGATTTCTGTTGAGGGGAATTACCCATGGATTATTCATTGTTGTTTGGATATGTAAAGCTCACACTCTACTTTCCCGCTCCGAAGAGGGGTTCATGGTTCAAGACCAAAAGGGCTAAACGCCCTCTAAATAACACTACCATGTTGCCCAGAATTCAGTAGAAAATGCATCTGTTTTAGCCGGAGATGATGATTGATCTGAAGACTCTTGTAAGACTCTCCAGTATTATTACCGGAGGTGATTGGAAAAGGCACATATTTTTAATGAGGTGCTGGTGAGCTGCGCCCATGTGTTTCGCCGGACTCCTGCACCGATTTAGAAATGGGGTTGGGCATTGGGTGCTTATCTGATAGTATGTGTGCATGAGAACAATATTTAATCAGTTCGGATTTGCTGACGATGAACGAACAGCATTCGTCAGCGGTGACTGCGGTTACCTTGCGCTTGCACTCAGCAAAGAGACTGGCTGGAATCTTGTAGGTCTCTCACACCCTGATGCTGCGGCAGAAGACTACTGGTATCACCTAGCAGTTCAGATGCCAGATGGCAAAATCCTTGATATCAACGGGGCATGGACTGAGGATGAGTTCTTGGATCTATGGGCTTCTGAAACTTATGAGGTTGCTATCTATAGCCGCAACATCGAAGATGCTACGGCATGGACGCATAAGCGCGCTCCAAAGTATCCTGCTTTTGACCCATCTGCGTATGCGCTTCAAGTTCTGGATAGACTTGAACTTCCTGTTGCTTGACGGTTGATACTGAAGTTTTTTGCCCGACTCTCTAGTATTATTGCCGGAGGTCGTGGTGAAAGACATATATTTTTAATGTACGCCGGTGAGCTCTTCTAGGTAAAACCCCAGAATGGCACACATTCTGGGGTTTTCCTACTTTTATTTTTAGAGGTTCGCGGGGATGCGCACCGCGTAGTTGCTGTAGAGGAACCCACCATACTGGTCGGCGTTGAAGAGAGCAATTTCGATGTTCTCAGGGGTGTCAAGGAAATACTTCTTCGCAGTCTCCTTGTCCTTGTTGAATGCAGGCTTGTTCCAGCTTGCCGCTTTGATGAGTTCTTGGGTTTCGTTGTCCACGAAAGCGAATACACTGTTGTCGCGGATGATTTTGTTGTACTTGCGTCCGAACTGGAATGAGAAGACGTTCGCGGAAAAACGAGTTTCCTGCGGGAAGCGCTCTTGCAGCAGTGCAGTGAAGTTCTCGGTCGGGGTGAGAAGGCTATTGAGGTAGAAGTTCGACATTTGGTTTCTCCTTCTTATGGGAAGTCTCTCTAACTTCCTTCTACATAATAGTAACAGAACAAGAATGCCAAACGCAACTAGTTAGAATATTTTACTTTAGGTGAGGATCATGGATGGCGATGATATCCCCTGATTGTAGTTTGAGGTGGGTTACTCCATCAATCTCATAGACTGCCTCAATGATTGAGCGGTAGTTCGTGATGATGGTATCTGTTCCTACGATACGAAGTGGAGATGCACCGAATGTAATGCCTTGGTCTAGTGAGATGCCAGCGAAAGAAGCAGCGAGGTCATCAAGCTGTTTTTGGGCTTCTTCTGAAACCTTGTCTGTGAATGCAAATTCGATGGTTGGGGTGAACTTTGGCATACTATTCTCCTATTGGTAAGTCTCTTCAATCTTAGTCTTCTCTTTAGTTCTACCTTATTTTTACCAATAGGAAAGCCCCGCAGATATCAAACTCTGCGGGGCTTTCCTATTAGGTTTGGCTAGTTGGTGATGCCACCTGCTGCGGTGACCGTCTGCCCGATGGTGACGGTTGTGGGGAGTGAGGCAGCATCCGCGTAGCTTTGGAGTGCAACCATGGGGATTGCAATAATTGCAACGAGCAGAAAAGCGAATGCGGCAGCGAGGATGCTGACGATGGTGAGGTTACCTGCAACCTTCTCGGTAACAGTGGCGATGATGTTCGACATTGGTTTCTCCTTGTTTGGGGAGGTTCTCTCTTCCCTCCATGTATCAAGTATACGGGGTATTAGATGAAGAATGCAACATGAAAATAGGGTATTTTCAGAATGTTTTTTATATACACTTTGTACTGCCGTTTGTACCAAATAATCCTAAAAATGACCTTTTTGCCAACTTTTGAGCCTATTTCTTATAAGGTCGTTATCTATTCGTTATTATTCGCTACTGAATTTTTGATACAAAACTATTTTAGGATTTTATGCTCGTGCTTCACAAAAACAACTTTATTAACCTTCGTCGTCTGCTCATGATGGCGTTTACCGCACTACTCGTTACAACAGGAATCGTTTTCGTTCCCGCCCAGAAAGCGGAAGCCGGAACCTATCAATATTGCAAAGGTTACTCCGCCTGCTCTAAGCAGTCGAAAACTAATCACTCTTATTCCAGTAACCTCAGGAAGTCTTACTGGCGGATGCATCCCGGTCATAACTGCACCAACTATGTTGCATACATGATGGTGAAAGCAGGAGCTGGCAGTGGACGACCAGCCGCTCTCAAATCAGGTAACGGCTACGGCTGGGGAGTGAGCTTCAAAAAGAAGATGAATAAAACACCAGCTATGGGTTCTGTGGCATGGTGGGGTAAAGGGAAAGGTTACGGCTCAACAGGTCATGTGGCTTATGTTGAACGGGTCATCTCTTCCTCTGAAATTCTTGTTTCCGAAGAAGGTAGCTTAGGTTTCCGTTGGCGTAAAATAACTAAATCAGGAGCCGGTTGGCCATCTGGTTTCATTCACATTAAAGATGCACCTGCATACAAAGCTCAGATAGTAAGTCAAAAAGTTTACACTAATGAGACCCTGAAAACTGTAGCCAACTCTGAAAACCTTACACAGGGTGATACCGCATGGGTAGCTGTCACCTACCAGAATGTAGGTGGTAAAAACTGGGGAGCTCTTAAAGTTTCCACAGAAAAAGATTCCCCTTTCTATTCAGAAAGATGGGTTGATAAGACCATCCCGAAGACAAGCAGTAAAACTATCACATACGGTAAAAACGTAACGTTCGTTTTCCCTGTAACCATTCCAAAGAGCAGCAAAGCTAGTGCTCAGTTTATTATCAAGTACGGTAACACTGTAATAGGGAGTAGTGTTTTTACGGTGACAGTTTCTGCGAAGGCTGCGGCGGTTGTACCTCCCGCTCCCGCTCCCGCTCCCGCTCCACCTGTGCCAACTGTTGAGGAAGCCCCTACCGCCGAAAACTAATAAGTTGGTATGTACCCACCGAGGCTTTGTAACTCCGCTTTACCTTCATCTGTCATTCGTGCTGGTGACCACACTGGGGAGAACACCCAGTTGAAGTGAATGGGTTGAGTGATTTCTGCGCTGGTTCCTAGAACGCTCTGTATGTCCTCCTCTATGAGTTCCCTCAGGGGGCAACCTACGCTTGTTAGCGTAATGGTCAAAAATATCCCATTAGGTGATATGTCTATGCCGTACACCAGCCCGAGGTCGATGATGTTTACGCCTATCTCAGGGTCAGATACATTGGTAAGTAGTTCTTGGATATGGTCGTACATCTGTGTTTCATTCATAGAAAGGGTAACGCTATGGCAGGTGTTCTCATTCCATATAGGGGACGACGAAAAATGGTATTCGGCTATAGTTAAAATAAGAACTCCCTCCCGCTCAGTTTCGAGTGGGAGGGAGTTCTTTGAATTTGTCTGCTACTTAGCTGACAGGTACTGGGTGAGTGCGCGGTTTGCAGCATCAATCTGCGCGGGGGTGGCTGCACTCTGTCCGCCATGGTTGAAGATAAAGATTTCGCGCAGGTTACCCTTCTGGTCAGCCTTGGCGATGAAACGCAGACCAGCGAAACGCTCCGTGTATTCGAGGTCGCGGGTTCCGCCGTTCAGGTGGTAAGCGCTGTAGGTGCTGAGGGCGTGACGAAGACTTGAATCATCGTTGAAGCCGACCTCAACGAGAGTGTGGATGATGTTACCCATGGTGGCAGCATCAATCTTCATCTTGCGCTCAGGCGCATTTAGGGTTACAGCTTCTTTGATTGCGGTGAGGAAGCTCATGTGTTTCTCCTTCATTGTGGGAGGCTCTCTTCCTCCGTTAGTTATAGGCTACGGGAAAAGACAAGCTAATGCAAGTTTAGAATAAATATTTTTTGATGATGCATTTTAGTAAGATGTCTGTTACTGTGAACACATAACCACTTCTTGTTCAATCTTGGAGGAAACCATGAGTAAGACAATCGCACCCGCACAACTGACTTTCGAGCAGCGTGTCTACAACAATTACCGCGCCGCCCTGAAATCACTTCGTAAGAACGTACCTGCTGTTTGGGTTGAAGCTGGAAAGAACTGGCGACCTGCCCAGTCTCCTGAGCTTCGTCAGATGGCACGGGAATACACTGTCGTTCGCTACGGCATCCCGTTCGCAGAGGTGAAGAGAATTATCCGTGAGCAAGATGCAATCAACGGCATCACACATGAGAAGCCTGTGGCTCCGTGGGTTTGCGAAGAAGAAGGCTGCTGCATCTAAAACAATAAAATGAGGGGAAGGGCTACGGCTCTTCCCCTCATTTTATTTAATTCTTTCCTAGAAGGGACGGAGATTTACCGATAATCATAGTATGACGAAACCTATGCAACTAATAGTTGTTGATAGCGACGGAGAGCTTCTCAGCTCCGCCAACGGACATGTGAGCGGCGAACCGGGAACCGTCAAGATAGTGAAAGAGAATGTTCTCCTTGGGGAGCCGGTTCTCCTGATTGAGCCTTACAGTGAAAAGGTTGCATCAGACCTTGACATCAGTAACCCCATTAGCATTGTCGCGGCACTTTTCTCTGTCCGCCCCGGAAGAAGTCGTCTACTGAAAGCACCTCCTGAGGTGTGGGAATGGTTCGATAAGAACTTTGAAAAATATGGTGAGCCTGCCAGCTCTGAGCAGAATGGAACAATCTAATGTGCCGAGGAATTGATCATGGTAACCGCAGGTGCCCTTCTGATACGAATGAAGCGCGTAGGCTCCGAGACCATAACCTAAAAGCTAAGAGGATGTACAGCCCTCTACTGATGGAACGTACAGAACCCCACTTCCTTACAGTGGAAGAAGTTGCTCCGGTTACGGAACTTGACCCAGCTTCCAGCATCAAAGCGGACATAGCTGCATTAAAAACTTTGGAAGACCCAAAAGAGATTGACATTACAATCAACAGAATTGGCACCGGGGTAGAAAAACTTGCTGAAACTAAATTCGGAGCTCCGGCTGACACCGTGATTGCTGATGCAGTAAAGATTGAACGTACAGCACGTTTGGCGGCGGCAGAAGTTTTTCAAAAGAGGGTAACAGAAGCGATAGCTCTCAACCAATCAACAGAAGCGGAACTGTTAGCAACCGGTATCAACTATCAAACTCACTCATTCAACGCAGAACGCGAGAAGGCATGGGATAAGACATATCCTGAAAAATATGCAGTTCTTGTTGCCGCTCGTGAGGAGCAGAAAGCTGCGGCAGCAGCCTTTGCTGCTTTCAAAAAAGACTTACCAGATATTGAGACGCTCCCCTCCACCGCACTTTTCCGGAAACGAAACCAAGCTATCCATCTTGCGCTGGAGGAAGCCGGGGTTGAGTTTGCTAACCCGAACACATTGAACATTACTGAAAATTCACATGCTGGTGCAACCAAAACATTGAAGGAAGCTTTGGCATTCTACCCGCAACGATGGATAGATAATAGTAACGCACATTCATTGAAGACTGGCTCTCCATTACAGGTGAAGAAAAGTAACGGTCGAGCTCATTATTCAGATGGTAATGATGGTCATTCAACGGCGGAGTTGACGATTACCTCTACAGACACTGGTACGCATGTGGGAGGCGGGCCCGGCGTAAGCATCGCATTACATGAGTTCGCACATCGTGTAGAAGATACCACTCCTCGCATCAAACAGTATGAGGACGCCTTCCTAAAAAGACGTGCGGGGTTCTTCGATGGGTCTGATGAGAAACCCTCTAACATCTATGTCGGTCGTGCAACAGAAAAAGGTTACAAGGATAACTTTTCCTCTCACTACATGGGTAAAGTTTACGATAACGGTTCCCGTGAAATTCTTTCAATGGGCATGGAGACGTTGTTTGCCGGAACCCATGACTCATTCCTCGGTTCTGATGAGTACGCTCCTGATGTGGATTACAAAAGGTTCGTGTTGGGTGTACTTGCTTCTTCTGCTGGAGAATGAAATTTTTAATGCTCTAACTCTAATGCATCCCAGTCGTGTACGAAATTCATAGAGCGGTACTTTACTTTCAGCTCTTCCTCATGCATTGAAGGATAAACTGGAACGGTTCCTGCAAAAGCTTTGAAGCCTTCTGGGGTAAAACCACCGGAAGTATAAAGCTTGGCATGGATGACATGTTCTTCAACAAGGTTGATGAGTTTCAAGCCAAGTTTTTGACCTCGGTGACTTTCTCGTATTTCAATGTCTCCGACAGCAGGAAATTCATATTCGTCTCCGCCAATGAGGTAACGTAACATGCCAACATTTTTCCCATCAACCTGCATCCAAGCGGTGAACGTTTTTCGGTTATTCATGCGGTTATAGAAGTTGGTTTGAACAATAAGTTTGGTGTGGTCATCAATCACAAATGTAGTGTCATCCATGTTCAGGATGTCATCATGGATAGGTGCGGATGTGGGGTTGAAGGTGGGTGCTGCTATAAAGTCTTCAACAGGCTTACGAAGCGCGCGCTTGTTTTTGGCTGCTGCTTCTTCAAAATCTTCACGAGCTTTCAGGTAGCCAGTTAGATTGTTGGTACTTATGGCATCAGACATACGTAGAGCTGCACCATGATAAGGGCATGTAGAAGGCTCTTTCGCCTTGCATTTGCTTACATCAACCATGCATCATGTCTAACAGGATTGGATATCTGTAACAGAATGCATCTGACTGATAGAATTATCATATGTCTTCTAATAACAACCCTTCTCGTACTTTTGCTCGCGGTAGATGGAATGTCCTTGTTCTTGTCCTCGCCGTTTTGGTGTTTGCTGGTGTCGGTATTGGGTTCGCTGTGAATAAAAATAATCTGGCTTCTAACGGCGAACAGACAATAGGTACTCCTGTAACAATCTATGAAACTGTTCGCAGTAACAAATTTTATGTCAAATATGAGTACACAGTAGATGGCACTAACTATACAGTTCGCGGGGAACATAAGTTCAATAATGCGAATGAGGCTCAGGACATCATTGATGCTGGTGGCACTGTAACGGTCTACTATGACGCAAACAGTCCTGATAATGCGTTAGTAAAAGACTAACAATAAGTTTTTAATATGGAAGAAGCGAGAACCTGAAACCTAGGTTCTCGCTTCTTCCATATGTGATGGGCTGTTACTGTGCTTTGATGTTAGCGACCTCTTCGCGCAGGGCTTCTACCTCTTCGCGCAGAAGGAGAGCTTCGTATGCGCGGCTGTCATAGCGCTGCATGTGCTGGCGGCGATAGGTTTCCTCTGCCCTCCGACCTGCCTTCTCATCCTTCTTGTAAAGGTTCTTGAAAGCATCAGATTCCATGTTATCCCAGCGACGGAAGAAAGAAAGGGGGATGCTGGTGTTATCAGGAAGCGCCACAACATACATGAGGTTGGGCAGGTAATACTGCTCATCTGTTCCCAGCTTAGATTCCCAGTCTTTGAACTTGGTGACCATCGCACGCAGTACACGAATGTAATAGATGTTAGTGAAACGGTTAATCATTGTCATTCTCCTTTAGTCATTGCTGACCAGCACTGGAAGTGCTGGCTGATAAATACCTTGGTTGCGATATGCAGCTAGCTGAGTTTCAGCTACGGCTACAGCATCATTGAATTTTTCTTCATCGGCATTTTTGAGACGAACCCATGCATCCTTTTGTAGTTCATGATGGATGGAGTAGAAACCGTAAGGAAGCCAGCTATAGCCGATACGACTTCCGATTACGTTTGCTGGGGTAAGTAGAACCTGTTCGTCAGTTCCCAAATGGCTCTCCCATGCTTTCACCTCTGTGATGATTGCACGCAGAATACTGAGACGACGCACAGTTACGTTCGACTTGAACATTAGTCTCCTTACCTTTGTTTCTACTCTAACAGAAACCTGCGACAAAAGATAGTTGCCTATTTCTGGAACCTGTGGTAGGGTGTAAACACCAAATCTTTTCCAGATGGTTGTTCACATACAAAGGAAAGGGAAAGAAATGGCAAATATAACAGAAAAGAACAACCTGGTTTTCGTAGACAGCCTCTCACTGGGAGACGGATACGACTGGGCAGATATTGAGGTCTACTACTCGAAAGAGAAGAACCGATTTTTCTGGATCGAAGGTTCTGGCTGCTCCTGTAGCTGGCTCTGGGAAGACGTAAATTCGCTTGCGGATATGTGCGACGGTGATCGGCAGAGTGCGGCGCGAGCTGTACGAAGCTTCGCAGAAGACCAGCGCGGTCGTTTCCACGGAGACGTGGCAATGGCAGCGGAAGGTGTCTTGAAGTTTAAGATGTAAAAGATGAGACCTGCGGCGAAAGCCAAGGGTCTTTTTCTTTGCCCGAAAATGAATGAGATATCGCTGGATAAATTTATCACCGGCACTCCTGTTCTCGATACCGGTAAAGGACATATATTTTTAACGCAAATAGCGGCACAGAACTCCACTGGAGAGTCTGTGCCGCTATAGGGGATCGAACCCCAACCCTTAGATAAGCTTGGAGAGTTCGTCTGCATCAAACGCAAAACGAATTTCGGGCATCACATAAGGCTCTTTATATGATGCCCGGATGACATACTCCGCATCCTCAGGATTCAGAAGCTCTCGGGCAACCTTCGCATATGCATCAAGGTACTCCTGCGCAAACTCCTTCGATGAGAAAATATGCTCTGCGATGAGATTATCAGCAGGCGTTCCATCATCGTTATAGCCGCCGTCAAGACCTGCACTATCAAACAGTCGAACAGTGTAAGGCTCCAACGGTGGGTTATATGAACCAATCATCATCTATTCCTTCATTAGCGTGTAAAAGATAAGTTTACCGCATAATGGGAATGACTGTCAATAGCGAGAGCTACTTAGACAAGCTCAAGAAGCTCTGCAATCTGCTGACCACGCTTAGAGATGAAACCTTTAGAGGTTTCTACCCCGCCTTTGAAGAAAGGGCAGCGAGTTGCTTGTGTGTAGTCCACATCAAAAGTGAACTGCTCATGTGTGAAGTCCACAATTGAACCATCTTCAAGCTTCAAGAACCAGTGGGTGCCACCCTCAGGGAAGCTCATGACCATTGGGGTGACTTTCCCCTCCAACCCGTAGTGGAAGATGGCTTCTGAAACCACATAGCAGTAACCGAGTGTGGGGTTATCCTCAGACCACTCCTGCTTGTACGGGTTTTTGAGCAGCGTGTTACCGAGGATGCGAAGCTTCGCATTCACGAAATCCTGTGTCAGTTGGTTGCTCATACCAAAAGCATACATGTAGGAGCTGACAAAAACAACTTGTCTTTAAAAGACGAGTAGCCCTGCTCGTAAAAGCAGGGCTACTCCATCCATATGGTCTAGCGGTCAAAGTCTCCTGTGTAGTACAGAACCCCGTTGATGCGCTGCGCCAAATCAACACTCTGGTTGGTGTCTGCCGCTACAGCTTCTGCTTCCTCAGCAGACAGGAACTCCTGCTCACCGACAACCCAAACAACACCATTCGTGATGGTTGCAGGAACGGCAGGGTCGCCATCATGTCCTACTGTTCCGAAGTCTCCCATGCCGCAAGAGCAGCCAGCCTTCTCGACCTTAGGTGCGATACTCCATTCGCCAACCTTGACACCGTTCTCATCTGAGATGAAACCGAAGTCATCCACATCAGGTTGGGTTAGTGCAGCTACAAGAGCTTCACGAACCTGCGTGTAATCCGTAATCGTGTCCTCGTTGAGGGTTACTGTTGCGGTAAAGTTCAAATTTGACATGTGTGTTTCTCCTTTAGTTACTGGTGGTGATAGGAAGGGAGGCGAGATGCTTCCACTGGTCGCGGCTCATGGTGACGGAACGCACAGTTCCCTCAACACTGTCCTCGAAGCAGAATATGACATTATCGCGTCCATGCTCCGTAACCCAGACAGCATCGTTACTGTCGTGCACATGCACAACACGCTCATCGTCCTTCTCGAACGGGGAACCGATGCTGTTGTTTCTCTCCGTGTTGGTAGTCATCAGACTGCCCTTTCTCTCGTTACTATAAGTGTACAGAATAGATGACCGTAATGCAAGTGTTAGCTCAGATGGCGCTCGTCTGAGGTCGGGTAGTTCTCCTTCTTCTGCTCTGCGCCAATAGAACGGTATTTTGCTCGTTCCACGCTTCCGTCAACAATAACTTTGACGGTGTAGTAGATAGCTGTCAATACTCCGATGATTGCAGCGAAGGTGTAGAAGTCCATGTTGATGTCCATAAGTTTCCCTTTATTAGTATAAGTGTTCTAGTTTAGCAGTAAATAAGAGACAATACAAGGCATGTTTTCACTGAATATGATTGACAGTGACAGTGGCATGATGTACTCTTAAATTAACTAAGAACCCAATCGGAGATACCAATGCCTCTTGACAGCTACAGTGAGATTGACGCGCTGCCGAAGAACACGCGCATTGAAACTGCTTTAGGAGAGGTTGCTTACCGCGATAAGAACGGTTGGTGGCTTTTTGAGAACAACGACCAGTACACAACTACTCTTGGGCTTGATAAGCCCATCACCATCATTCCGAAGGAAGTCAAATGATGACTGTTACCACTACTAAGCTCACTGCTGAGTTTGTTGATGCCCTTCGTGAAGCAACTGTGCTTCACCTACGCAACCTTGGTATGGGACTTTCTGGTTGCCAGTCAGGTAAGAAGCTGGAAGCGCTGACTGTTCAGTTTCAGTCCCTCGCGCATGATGATGTGTGGGCGGCTGGTGCAGTTCACACATACATTGAGCAGATGAAGACTGCAACCCAGAACTCCATCGAACTTCGTGACAGTCTTCTGTCTACCCCACAGGCACGGGCTGCTGCGAGAACCAAAGCAGAGATTTTCTCTGTCCAGATTTTTCTGAACCTCAGGAAGCTAACGAAAGAGATAAAGAACCGATGAAAACAGAAATTCATTCCCTTAGCGGCAGGAAACAGGGTGTCTACATTGTCGAAACCCTTTCAGGCTCCGCGTACCTTGTCAATCTGAACAAAAACACGCTGGAACGTATTGTTGAAGTCCCCGATGGCATGGAAGCAGCTTCTGAGGTTGGAGCGGACAAGAAGTATGGTCGGTACAACGACAACCAGAGCGTTCTTCCCGCAGACAACACCCCTAACCCTCTGATTACTTTGGAATGTGCTGTGGGTCAGTCTGCGCGTTTCTGTGTCTCTGGAATGACCTATGACCCTGAGATGGTTACCAACCTCACTACAACTCGTGTGGTGCGTATCCTCAACCATTCCTAAGTTCTTAGAAAAGCCTCCCCAGACTGGATATATTTCTGGGGAGGCTTTTCTTGTCTAAAAAAGACGAGAAATGAGGCTAAGCCTTGAATATTGCTATTCTTGTATCATGTTCGGTTTCAGTAAAAAGACCCCTGCCCCTGTTGAGGCTTCTGCTGCCCAAATCGAGCAGGCGCAGCAGCGACAGGCAGCAGAAAACTACCACATTGAATACATTAGAAATGTAGAGAACAAACAAGAGATGTTTGAAATCTTCTCCCATGCGGAAGATCAGTTCAAATATATTGCTAAGCAGAAGAACCGTAAATCTAAAGGTGCTTTGGAAGCTTTACAGCAGGTAAAAACAGCATGGTTCCGAATTGACATTACAGTGGCAACAGATGAGCAATGCCTTAAAATGTTCCAAATTCTTGGGCAGGTAACAAACACCGCAAATGTTTATGAGCAGCAGTTTATCGCTTCTCCAGATACTGCTTATGTGGGTGGGTATGCAAATGGACGATCATATACTTCCATGCGATCCTGGCTTTCTGACATCCATAAAAGCATTACCGCCATTGAAATGAGCCAGCGAACAAGTAAATATGCTCCGTTAGCTACTCCGTCTATTACTGCATTGACAGCAGCATCACCGCTACTCTTCCCCACGTATTTGCATCTTTCTAATGATGCTGTGAAAGTTGAAATACGTGAGCTGGAAGAATTATGGATTCTTGTTCATGGTAAAGACTCCAACCTGATTGAAGATGAATATTTCATTGAGCAGGTCGCTAACTCGTACCTACCTGATGCTTTCAAAATTTATGAGACTTTCCAACGCAGTACAGCAGAGCTACGTAATGCGGCTGACGCTAACCTTATCGAGCAGGTTCGACTTCTGCGTATGGAGTTGCAGCGCATCTACGACATCCATTCTTCTAAGAACCTTGCGATGATGAACACGCAGCTTGACTTCCTGCGCAATCGCATCAAAACCGCTGAAACCAGTGAACTACAGTTAGAGATTCAACACGCATGAAATTTTTGAGCGGCAAGAAAAAGGAACAACTCGCTGTTGAAGCTGCGGAAAAACAAAACGCAAAAGACAAGCAGGAGATGGAATGGCGGAAGAAGAAACGTGATTGGATTGTATCTGTTCCCCTGACTGAAATTTTGAATACCTTTGATGCCCTTGAAGAGAAGATGAAGGGTGTTGTTTCTGGTAAGTACAGGAATGATTCAGATGCACGAGCGCACGCGAAAGCCCTTATCGCATTCAACAGCATCAAAAAGGAATTCCTTGAAATCGACCGGCACTCTTTATATAACAAAGATGCTGCTGACATGTACGATGTTTTGAAATATGACTTACCGAAGGCAGTAAATGTTTTCCAGCAGTGTTGTCTCATGGTAACTATCCATGAAACTTGGTATGAGATGCTGCAAGGCAGTACCCATATCTATGCTGTCTTCCAGAAAGTTCTCATCCGCATCACGAATGTTCACCTTCGTGAACAAGCAGCAGGTTTCGATAAAGCCAGTCGTGTCACAAAGACCCAAGAAGGCGGGTTTCCGCAGTTCAAATCTGATAACACTGAAATTATGGAGAAACTCCATGAGCTGGAAAAGCTTTGGCAGGAAGCTTTCACTCAGACGAACACAGTAGAGAATGAATACTTTTTGGAACAGACAGTTCTCTCCTACTTGCCAGAAGCATGGAACTTATATGAGACTTTCAAAAATGCTTCTGAAAAGACGAGAAAGAATGCGGAAAGCATCCTTATTGAACAGCTTGAACTCATCACTGAGCATATTGCTGGGATATTGGAAACCCTTGCCGAGCAGTCTTTGGCTGCGATGCGAAGTCAAACTGATTTCTTGAAAGCAAAAACAGCACCAGCTTCCGAGAGCTCGCTGCGACTAAAGTGATTGAGATACTGGTAAAAGACATATATTTTTAATGGCATTTCAGACTTTATGGGTTGGAGGACTAATTACACCAAGGTGTCTAGTCGCTTCCGCCTCCGCCACCACTATCCCCGCTGTGACCTCCATCACTGTGATGGTGGCCGTCTGAACCGCTATTGAACCAACCACTTCCTGCATCACCATCTCCTTTTCGATCAGTGTGATAGTACAAACCGAAGATTGAGGCTGCGGCTGCAATAATTGTGGGAATTTGGAAAGGTGCTCCCAAAGCCCAGCCAATGCCGCAAACGAGAGTAAGAGCCATGTATGCGACCACTGCATTACTGCTGAAAATTTTATCCATTTTCACATTCTATCCTATGACCTCTCCTCGCCTCTTTATTCACCTTTCTGAGAAGCTTGCATTTCTATATCGAAAGACTGTATACTTTTAGTAGTGGAGGAAGAGAGCCTCCCAAAAAGCAAGGAGAACAACATGTCGCTCGTCAAAACCCTTCCTCAGCAGAACGCTCAGGCGGTTGCTATTGCAGGCACTGAGACCCAGTGGGTGTACAACTACATTCTTCGTCAGCGCATCAGCGTTCTGGGTGTGAAGCTGTGGAAGACGGTAGGCGCACACACGTTCACTTTCCCGCGCTACTCCCTCAGCCCTCACCGTGATGGTTTGGTTGCTGCCATGCGCGAGCAGCGTAACCGTTACAGCTTCGCATGACAGATTGGTTCCACGGCTCACCTCACAGTCTTGAAGCAGGCGAGGTGCTTCGTGGTGGTCTAAAAAAGACGAACTTTTCACAGTCTGATGAGACTGCGGTATCTGTCACATCAGAGCCTGATGTTGCTCTCATGTGGGCGAGAAAAGCGGATGAGAGTGCTGTACAGGTGTACGTTTATCTTGTACAGCCTGAAACTGCCCCTGAGGTTTGGCGCAGTATGCCCAAGAACTTCGGTAAAGATGTTGCCGTTCTTGAAGCAAGAACCTCCTCTGCTACCATTCTTGAAATTGTGTTCGGAGACAAAAACCTAAACCTGCCCACTGATGCAGGGAAGTATGTTCGTGATGGTCGAGGAAAAATTCTTCAAATTATGTAAGTTTTGACTTGACAGAACTCATAACAGTCAGATAGTCTCATAAGTAGAAGAACTCAATAGTGCATAGTGAATTTAGCTTGATAGTGTGTAGCAGTCGTGAGACCAAGCCGCTATAACGCCACTTCCCTAAAATCCGCTGAGGCCGATGGCAGGCAGAGGGTTAAAGTTAGGTTCTCTAGGCATTATTGCCATATTACAACTTGTCGTGGTTTTACCGAACTGAGGGCAAGAGTGTCGGAGCGGTAACTCACGGACACCATAACGGGAAACAAATTGACCGCTAGAAAGAGACTGTCACTAAAAGGCGGTCTCTTTTGCTTTAACCCTCTTCTGTTGTGGGTTGTGTAAATGAGTATTTGTTGATAAAGGTTCTCATCTGTGTCAGATGCGCGTCAGTGAGACCTACCGTTCCGTCAGTTGCGATAACCATATAGTCTTCACGGGTCTCAAAAGGGTTGGAGTTATTCAGGTTCACTGTGGCTACATCATCAATCCAGATGAACGGTGCCGGTTCATTATTCTCATAACCTTCAACCGCATCAAGCTTAGCCAGATGGAAGTCATCACGAGGTGCAGAGAACCACCGCAGGTAGCCAGAAGATTTTATATCCCAGAGCTCATCCAACTGTTCGGTCGCGTTCCACCTCCATGTGGTAACCCAAATGAAGTCAACATCATCTCTTTTTGAGAATTCAGACAGAGCTTCAACAACTTGTGTCCGCCATCGAAGGTCAAAAGCTTTCCATGTGTCTGGTCCATAATTGTATCTGTACCTGAACGGCACTTGAAGTTTTTCAGCGTCATGGACATCCGCATCGGACGGAAAGTTTTTGAGTAAGTTGATGACCCCATCCACATCACAGTAGATACGTACTTTACTCATCCTAACCTTCCGACAACATCTAGACTAACACTCTCACGTTTGAGGGTGTAGAAAAGGGAGGGAAGCTATCTAAGCTTTCCCTCCCCAAAAATAGATTAGTTGTTGGCGAACTGTACAGTGATGGTGTATCCAGAGCCGTAGTAACCGTTGTCATGACCTTTCACTGTGTACAGGTTGATTTGCTGGTTCTCCGCGTACACAAACACTTCATAAACATCGTTGGTGAAGCTTCCGTCAACAACTTCACTTTCTTTGAACTTGACATCCGTGATGATGTTAGGGCAGTCATTGATATTTTCCAACCAGTAGTTACCTTCGGTGCAACCCCAGCATCCTTCGTTGGGAACAATGTTGAGGCGTGTGCCATCATCAAGGGTAAGCGTGGTGTTCTTCGCCAGCATCACTGAACGTCCAACAAGCAGCTTCTTGATGCTGTCCGTATCTTTATACGTAACTTTAGTTGTTTCCATAATTCACTACCTTATCGTATCCGTTTACATAAAGCAATCACTTTTGGTGTTGCAACCATCATTGAACTGTGTTAGTCTGGAACGTAGATGGGATGTAGAGAGCATTCCACTTCAAAAGGAGAATACAATGACTACTGCAACAGCTACCGTTATCACCCTTCCTGCCAGTGAAGCTCAGATTGTTGATGACGGCTACAGCATCAAGGCGTACAAGTCGCTTGCATCTCGTAATGGTGTAGCGTACAACGCGAACCTGTACCACGGTAAGACGCTGGTTGGCACCATCCAGAATGAGGGTAGGGGTGGTAACACTTGGTTCAGCCCGAACTCGGCTGCTGCTCGTATCGACTTCGAGAACTGGGTCAAGGCGAATGTGGAGGCAGGAACCATTGATGGTTCCTATGACCCTGCGGAGCTTCTGATTGAGGTTCTTGTCGCTGAGTGGGAGTTTGCTGCACTGTTGAAGCGCAGCCTCGGCAAGTCTTACGTCATCGGCGTTCCTCACGAGCTTTACGGTTTCGAGTTCTTCAACTACAAGGGTCGTGCAGGTGCGACACTTCCTATCCCCACCACTATTGCTGATGTTCCTGCAAACATTGTCGCTGACGCTCAGCGTGATGGTGGTAAGGTTTGGGGTTCGGCTGGCTGGATTGCAGTCAACTAGTCTTCTAGTAAAAGAAAGCGCCTCTGCTCTTGTGCAGAGGCGCTTTCTGCATGTAGGATAGACATGTACTGAATTATCTAAGGAGAAGACAATGGCACTAATACATGGTGAAGATTACGAGGTTCTCCCAAATGGGGTTGTTAACCTGAAACCTTCTGCTGTCGAAAAACTTTGGGAGATGGGAACTCCTCTTCCGACAAAGGAAGAGGATGACGAGTTCATTGAAAATGCTTTTAGCATGGTTCGTGGGCTTGGGTTTAACGTCTGACCTTATCTATGCAGAAACCCCGCTTCTTATTGAGGCGGGGTTTCTGCATATCTGGATGATGGATGGAAACATCTGCTGCTCTCTTTTGGTAGCTATACATAGCAGAACCACACCTTTTTGATAGCTATAGCTACCAAACCTTACTGGCTAGAGGACAAGGGAAAAGACAAAGAGAAGAAGTCCTGACTATATAGTTGGTCAGGACTTCTTCTCTTTTTTGAACTTAGAAACGGTTTAGCCAGTCACCACTCTCAACTACGGGAAGCGTTGCCTTGACCCTCTGCTGAACGCTGATTTCAGGAATGTAAAGCCATGCCTGAACCTTCTCACCATCAACCTCGAACGTGTGGAGGATGCGGTCGTAAAGGTTCGTAACACTTCCTTCGCCGTGGAAGCCTTCGAGACTGTCAAGGTCACTGATGACTTCCGTGTAAGCGTCCTCTTCAACATGGATGAGGGTTGCAACAACATTTCCTTCACCAGGGATGAGGAAGGGGAAGCCGTGGTTGGAGTACATGTCAAACCCGTCAAGGTTGACATCCTTCTCCTGAACAGTGCGTCCACGAAGAGCCCACTGGTAGTTGCCACAACCGGGGCGAAGTGTTCCGTAAACAAGTACGGGATGCTTGATAGTCATGCTAGTTCTCTCCTGAGAATTTGAATAGAAGTGTTGCAATAGAAGAATAACAGGAGAACGCTTATTATGCAACTCAAATTCCCATTATCCTCAGAAGGGCTGTAACGCCTTTCATCTCTTATGTCATCTCAGTGTGAGTTATGGGGTCTATAAGGGCTGTATGAGGCGCACAGAGCCGTATGACGTGGTTTCTAGCCTCATAACCTTGACCGCATACTCGTAAACTGGTAGTCTGAGAACACTATGACTTCTAACACACCTGAACCTCGCACTTGGGATGCTTTCGGACGCATCACTTCCGTGCTGACTACAAATGGTGAACCTCGGCTAACAACAATCAAGCCCACCGAGTTGCAGATGCGACTTTACAATGGCGGTTACGTAAAACTACTTTTGAAAGAAGATGAGAATGGTGAGTATTACGGGTGGCTTCCCGCTGACCTCAAAACAGGTGTTATTGATGAGAGCCATATGGTTATGGTCACATACCATCTTTTCTTCGACATCAACTTCCCTGACGGGTGGAAGAAAACTCAGGAAGCTGGACGAGGTAAAGCCGTTCGGGTGCGCGCAGAAATAATTTCCTAAAAAGTTCGTTTCCGACTTGCATCCTCTCACCATGTGGGGTTAGTATTTTCCTATAAGCACAAACCACCTAGATATGCGGAGAGATAATGAACAACTGCAAGGCTCACAACCGTTACAACTGCTACGACTACAAGTGCCAGCAGGATAACGCTGGTCGGGTTTCGGTCAACACGAACGGTGGAGTTTCCATCGGCGTTGGTGGCGGGCTTTCCATCGACACTGCAACTGGCGGTCTCGGCATCAACGTTGGCGGCATCACCATTGGTCTGTAACTGAATAATAGGAGAAGCCCCGTAGATATCAAACTCTGCGGGGCTTCTCCTATTTAAGCATTTACTGCATGCTCGGTGAAGAACTTCACCATTCTCTCATAATCCCAATGAACGATACCTGTCTTCTCGTCAGGGCGAAGGATGAGGTGAGGAACATCAAGTACACCTACGAAATCATCCGCATTGTACTTACGGGTTGCGCTGTCATCAACCCAAACGAAAGGTGCAGGGTTAGCTGAAACATGGGCTTTCAGAGCGTCATACTTACGTGTGTCACGGATCTCATCAATCTCATCAGAAGACATGGTGAAGACTTTACGTGGCCCTCCGCTCCATCCGCCGCCACCAACCTCTTTGGTGAGACCTCCCCAAGCATCCCAGTTAATGAAACCATCAGAGTTAGTTCCAAGGCGAGGGTCAACAAGCTTCACTGACTTATCCAGCCAAGTGGTGTGCCAGAGCCAAGTGAAACCAGTAGCAGCTTTCAAAGCATTCATTTTGGTCACAAGGTCAGAAGACCAGTTCACGGAGTAAAAATCATAACCATCATGGATATCTACCTTCTTCGTGTACCCGAACGTATCCCCACGCTTGCGGTAAGCGTTTTTGGACGAGAAGAAGTTCACCACGCCATCAAAGTCGAGGAAAAGATAAGGGGATACATTCATGGTTCAATCGTAACATCTTTAATCTATTCCGTCAAACAAATATTGACATGTGTTTGCAAATGGGATAGAATGTGAGCATGTAGTTAATTTCCTTTCAACCGACAAAGAGAACCGCCCCAGATGGCGTTCTTTGTCGAACCTCCAATTGAAAGGAAATACTATAATGCCAAACACTAACTCATCCTCCTATGACTTCGAAGAAGGTTATGCTCGTTACCGCCGTCACATTGAGGAGACCGGCAACGAGATTTACGCACAGCGTTACCTCAAATTCCCTGCGGAACATGTAGACGCTTCCGTTCCAGCTTCTCAGGAGACGGATGTTGCTGCTCGTGACATCCGCTGGTTCACTACCGCAATGTATTTTGCACGCCATGCTTTCGGCTGGATGCGTGAAGCAGATAAGGCTTGGGCACTCACACGGGAAGCGCAAGCACTGGTTCAGGAGCGTAACGCTCGTATACTTCTTTTACAGGAAGCTGTGCTTCGCAGTACGTCTTCATTCACGGAGGAGGAACTCTCCTCTTTCTTCGCTCCTCTAAATTCCGATGAAGAGCTGCAACACTTTGGTCTTCTTAGGTAACTGACGTGAAAAGGATCAGTACAGCTTCTCTGGGTCGTTCAACCAGATGAGATGGTTCAGCTCATCAAGAACTTTTTGAGGAGCTTCTAGAATGGTGGTTCTGCCGGGGTGAACAGACAAGAGAGCTGCAAGGACTTCCATCTCAGTTGCATAGCCTGCTTTCAATGGTTTTATACTGGGATGGAAGTCCACTTCGAGGTTCAGCTCGGCAGCTCGTTGAGTCCGGCGCACAAGATCATGTGACTGGCTTCGGAAAAGGACAGAAGTTTTTGAACCCACACCGGCTGAGGAAATGAGCTCACCAGCAGAGTCAACCACGAATACTGGGTCATCAATCTGTTTCATACAATTCCTTTGATAGTTTAGAAGCCTAAACGTTCCATCGTTTCAAGGTCAACACCGGAAGCGCGTGAAAGAAGCTCTCGACTTGTTTGATGCTGGTTGGCAAAAGCCCGTTGGATGTCAGCTTTAGCACGCTCATGACGTTCAAGGAAGTCTTCATACTCATATATGTCAACTTTTCCTTCATCGTTGACAACTAAAGCACCCTTGCTGACCATGTTTTCGAGAAAAGGCACACGAATGCCTGTTTTCTCAGATACTTCCTCTAAGGTAAGCGTCTCTTGCGTTGTATTCATCCTACAATCATACCTCTTTTCTTCTTTTCCAAGAGTAATGGCTAGATTGTAGCTAAAACACCCAGAATGAACCCTTTATGGTCATGGTCAGCCGGGATGCCTGCATCCAAACCATTCAAAGTTCCTTGCGTGCCTGCGAACACTGCTTCTACGCCTACAGTGAAAACTTCCCGATGACCAGAAGCTGCATATTCTTTACCTACATAATGACTGATGAAACTATCTTTGCGTCCTAATTCTGTGCTGAACGGGTTTCCTGTCTCCTGACCAACATATATTGGGGTAAGTACTTCCCTTTTACCCGTAACTGGGTCAGTTGTTCTTCGACGTAGGAATGCTTCCTGCTGTCTCATGAGTACACCCTCACCAAGTACAGCTTCCATGCGATGACCGAACTCATGATAATAGGTCGCTTTGTTTTTGATAGTGCTGATGCCCGCTGGGAGCAGCACCTCGGGGCGGATTACTACAGGCTTTTCCTCATAATCCTTCAACCATGACTTCTTCTGTGAAATGTGACCATTCTCTTGAAGATAATGTCCGTATCTCCAGCCGGTCTCATCAGAACGAGTTTCTTCTTTCCAAGTGTTTGCTACTTCAATGGGCTGGTAGGTGATGTTATCAATCTCAACTGTCCGCCCCGGCAATATTTTTGCTTCGTCTCCAAGCGTCTCTTTTAGATGAGATAAGCCAGAGACCGGGATGAGACCATACCTTGTGGTGATGCGCAGGTGGGTGTCAGCCGGTTGATCTTCTGGAAGCTCTCCAGTGAACTTCTGGTGCACATAATGGGCTCTAGTTTCGGACACTAGAGTACGAATGCGATCATTTACAGCATTTGAAGCCTCAATCCAAGAGGAAGGGTAATACTTTCCGACCGTTCTGTTGATGTTTTCTACAAGAACTGGGTCAGTATTAGAGTCAACACTGATTTCCCCACCAAGGACTCGCATTTCTCCCAACACCTGATGGTAAGACTTCACAAGTTTTTGACGAAGCTCTTCCTTCTCATCTGAGCTGAGTTCCTCCGGTGCAAAATTCTGGGAACTGAAACCCACACGCGCTTCTGCTTCTATAGCGATAGCTCGACCTAATGCTGTCACTTGAACCTCTAGAGCATCATCTAAATGGTCTTGTTCAATCTGGTTAGCGAGTGGGAGCTGGTGAAGTTGTTCATGGAGCTCACCAGCTAACTCTTTAAGTTTTTGAATAGAAGAGGAAGGGTAAGGAGTAACTGGCTCAGTTTTTGTTCCTACCACTCCAGTATGGGCTTCAAGTGCGTTACTGGCTTTTCGGCGCAAGCGTCTAGCTTCGCTGGTATCTGACTGACATCGGACACCACCTTCTGCACAGGATTTGCACATGAGCGACCGTGTTTCCTTTGAACTGAGTGGCTACAGCATCCCTATCGGAAAGACGGACAATGTTCGTTCGTAAAGCAATAAAAGATAAGGTTAGACGACAGCTACACGAGAAAGAATATTGAGAATGATACCTGCTTGTGCATCCGTAAGAGGAAGGTCATCTCCCTCATCATCAATACCGCCGAAGAACAGGATGTTGCCATGGAATACTCCTGATGGATAGGTACTGAAATCCCAGCCGAGGCTGTCAGCTACAACAGAGCCCACAATGTTCGGGTTGAGAGGCTTCAACAGCCCTTCCCCATCCAAATATGCATGAATACCATCAGAGAGGCGAATAACATTGATGTCATCCACGTCATCAAGCGCCTTATAAATTTTATCAAGAGTGATTTCGTCTTCGAATTCAACAATCTCGTTATGGCTTGTGACCACGATACCTGTACGCATTTCAGTTCCTACTCTCTGCCTAAGCATTCACTCTAATTTTACGATATTTTGGCACAAAAGTCAATAAAGCAAGCGTTCATGTTAGAGTTCATATACAGTTTATTTATCAGAAAGTAGTATGTGTTGAAAGCTTTTGTTATATTCCTGCTGTTCGGAGCAGCTTTCTTTTTTGGCGGTCTTTGGGTTGCAGGAGACAGTTTAGATGAACATAATGATGAGTTAGCTATCGTTGAAGATGGAACAACAGTTGTTGCTACTGTGACCGAAATTGACCAACATAAAGTGAGAGCACGAAGGAATAGTGTTACTTACTATGATTCTGAAATTAGGTTCACTACTACAGAGGGGCAGGAATGCAATGCTCGACTTTCTTCCAGAGGTACTCAGAAATATACTGTAGGAGATACTCCTGAAATAATTTATTCAAATTCATCTTGCAGTGAAGTAGTGGAAACTGATGAACTTCCTACTCCCGGTATTTTAGGGGTTTTCGGAGCGTTAGGTGGAGGAGTTTTTGTGATACTTGTTGGTCTCGGTTTTTGGGTGGGGTCGCTTCTTGCACTTACCTTCGCTGTCAGAAATCGAATGAAGAAAATCTAGACTGAGTTTCAAACATAATGCGATGGGGCTCCCCCCATTTCTGGTGAGATTTTCTCCCTTTTTCTTCATCGTTACCGATAGGAGTTATGGAAACCACTTTTCTCGAAAGGAATACCCCTGTGTCAAAACTCAATCTGGTAGGAGCATGCAATGAGTAATCAAGCAGGCTGGTATCTTAAAGCCCCAAACGACAACACCATCCACTACTTTGATGGTACAAACTGGACTGGCCACACGAACCCTCGTGAAGCTGGACACAACTTCCCGCTATTCCAAGAGCCTGTCGCTCCTGCCGCTGCCCCTGTCTCTTTTGACAAACCAGCTTCTGACTCTCCGTTCCAGTCTGGCCCTCCTGTCGGACAGTTCAGTAACGCTCCTGAGCAGGCAGCACGCCCTTCCCAGTTCGACTCCCAGTACGGTCAGCCTGTTGCTCAGCCTCAGAATGCGTACTCCCAGCCACAGCCTCAACAGGGTTACGGTCAGCCACAGCAGGGGTATGGTCAACCTCAGGGTTACCAGCAGACAACAACTACCCAGAACTATGGCGGTCCTCAGGCACCTAGTAACAAAAAGCCTCTTATCATTGGTCTTATCGCTGGTGGTATTGTTCTTCTTCTCATCATCATCGCAGGCTTCCTGATCGTACCTAACCTTCTTGGTGGCAAAGATGAGAAACCTCCTATCAGTGCACCAACAGAAACCCCAACTGAAGAACCTACTTCTCCAACTGAGGAGCCTTCTGAGGAACCAACCGAAGAGCCAACTGATGGAACCAACACCGAGTTGGAGCAGGCTTACCTTGACGCTATCCGCAAACAGTATCCAGAGTTTGCTGGAACCCCAGATGACACAATCCTTACATTGGGTCGTAACTTCTGTGGCGCACTTGACCGTGGTGCCAGCATTGATGACATCATGGAAACAGTAAACAAGTCCGGTCTCGAACCTGAGGTCGGTGGCTTCCTGTTCGGCATCTCAGTTCCAGTATTCTGCCCAGAGTACAACGACATGGTAGCTGATTACCTCGCAGGTAACTAACGCAACATATTGAGAACTGGACCCTAACCGCAAGGTTAGGGTCCAGTTCTTTTTTAATGAGGCGAATGAACGCGATGTGTCAAAATAGATTATGAGCGAGGAGACCGATGCCAGAAAATTACAAAAGGATTTACAATAATCAATGGAGACGCCTTGGTGTTGCCATCATGAAAGTTGTACCCTTTGCTCGTACTTATGACGAGGATACTAAGTCTGCGCATTTTGATGTCGGAATAGTCATGGATTCCATTATGCAATCTGACTGGTTACAAGAAGAACGCAGGATAGCATACCTCGCTGGCATGAAAGACGCTATCACCATCACAGATGACTTTGAGGAAAGTCTGGATGAAGCAGTCGATGAAAGCCCTGACCCTGAATTTGATAAAATGATTGACCAGTTAGAAGATGATCTGGGAAAAGACAATGAAGACTAAATTTTACGAAGAACCGATAATTTCAAAGAATAATCAATAGGAGTTTTACATGAATAAAGGTATCGCACGTTTCTTGACGCTGGTTGCAGCTTTCTTTGTCGCACTTCTTCTCATTGGTCTTCTTGCTGGCATCATCAAAGGTCTTTTCATCCTCATCGGTTACATCCTTATCGCAGCTCTTATTGTCGCAGGCATCCTTGCTTTGCGAAGTTGGCTACTAAGTCGTCAAACCTAAGATGCGCATAATCACCATTCCTAGTGCTCAATTGGATGTCAAACAACATATTTTTGATAGTTTTCGACAAGACTATGCCGGGTTCGATAGTTGGTTTGCTACAAAAGTTACAGCTCAACCTGATCGTATTTGCTTAGTTGCATTTGAAGATACAAACTATACTGCTGTTGCTATTCTGAAAAATGACGAGGATGCAGGAACTCATGGTTTACATGGTCTTCTGGCGAAACTTTGTACCTTCAAGGTTAGAGAAAACTCGACCGGTCAATCTTTAGGCTCCACTCTTCTTGCTGGCGTTGAAGAACGAATGGATGATGGAGTAACACTTTTCGTAGAGGTTCTCCCCAAGTATGAAGACTTGGTACGATTCTTCCTCAAACATGGCTTTTCTATTGTAGAGAATGCTTCGACCATACGTGAGGAAATTGTCCTCGCTAAAAGTTATCCCCACTCCTCAGGGTGAGCTTCTGAGTAAGGAACGCCATAGGTGGTGTCTTCACTGTAATCACGGAACTCGACAACGCGGCGAGTACGTCCACCACCTACATTGATGGCAGGCACATTCTCAACCGCTTTCCGACCTGTGTTGTATGTGTTGTAATAGCCGTTTCGGTTTCGTTGAGCAGCTTTCTTCTTGCCTGCTTTACTGCGGCGAGGCCATTTAGCTACACGGTGACCGGTTTCACCGTTATGTGCATCAGCGGTTGCTTCATCCAGCACAGGGTTACATCCTGTGGTGAGGCAGCGCCAACGGTTAGGCTGTTCACGTTCTGGCATTAGATGGAACCTTCTGCTCGTACACCCTGAATAGGGATAAGGAATTCAATGGGGAAGTTTTTGAAAACTCCAAGAGCCACGTCAGGGTCTGCGGTGATGAGACGGTAACCGTTATCGGAGGTGAGTAGGTAATCACCTGAGCTGAGGAGAGTTCGGAAAGGCTCATCCTTATCACTGGTTTTGATGGATATGTCAACTTTACTGACACGAGCCATCGTGAGTGTGACGTTCTTGAAGCCGAGGAACCACTGAGCGTGTTCCTGCATTAACTCCCAGACTGCACGAATTTCCTCAGGAGTGTTGACCTGTTGGGCATTGACCTGCGGGATAACCGGCTGGAATGTAATGACTGCTGACATTGGATGCTTTCTTGTTGTTATTTGAAGCAAGCGTGCAAGTAACCTTGCTCTATGATTTCTACTATACTCCTTTATCCCATATTTCACAAGGCTGCACTTCCTTTACTAGCCGTTCTGTGTTACGATGGAAGCTCCATTGGTCATGCACTAAATGAAAGAAGGAAATTATGACCACCTTGAAGGAGCAGCTACGCGCTGACCTCACCGTGAACCTGAAAGCTCATAACGAGCTTGCCACCACTACCCTGCGCCTCATTCTGGGTGAAATCCAGTCACAGGAGAAGGGCGGAAAAATGGCAGTTGAGTTTGATGACGCTAAGGTTCTGAACCTCATTGGGCAGGAAGCGAAGAAGCGTCGTGATAGTGCAGCTATCTACGCTGACGCTGGCTCCCCTGACCGTGCTGAGCGTGAGACCGCTGAGGCTGACTTCCTTGCCACCTACCTTCCTACGCAGCTTACGAAGGATGAGATTGTTGCCATTGTCAATGATGTCATCGCTGAGCATGGTGCAGGCAACTTCGGTCTGGTCATGAAGAACGTTACCCTTCTTACCAAGGGTCGTGCTGACGGTAAGCTTGTAAGTGAGATTGTTCGGTCTGCAAGCTAAGTTCGGCGTACACCACTGAGTGGGTGGTTATCATCTCAAGAGCTGTAATCATTGAGATGATAACCACCCACTCAAATTAGATATATATGAATTATTCTGCTGAGGCGGAGTGGATTGAGGTTATTATGGAGCCAGCATTGGTTTTGGGCTTGACTATCACAGCAGCAGTTCTTATCGTGTACCCACTAGGGATAGCTGGGTGGGGCATATGGTTACTTTCGGTATCCGGTTTGGATGGGTCCCCGTTTACATTTTTCTTCTTCGTTTGGTTTCGTGCGCTCTGGAAAACAGCGCTAGTTTTGCTGGTCATATGGGGTCTTGTGGGTATGTTTCTACTAATTCTCAACGTGATTTCCTAATAGTAACTCACTAAAATTTCATGAAAGTGGCTGGTTGCCTGAGATGGTGACCAGCCACTTTTTATTTTAACTTGCACTTGTCATAGGTTGCATGTAACATGGTGTTTATAAGAATAATCCATTCCAAATGAAGGAGAGAACATGTTGGAGCGAGAGTATGCGGTAGGAGAGCTGGTTTCAGTTCCTGTGCTGGGTTTTGCATCCGTTGACGTGAACGGTGTCATCACAGAAACCAAGGATTACCCAAACGGTGCGGTCTACTACAAGGTGGACTGGGAAGACGGGCAGTACAACGACGAGTGGTGGGATGCCAACGAACTGTCTCCCGCTAACCCGCGTTAGTTAGCGAATAGGTGAAGCCCCGCAGATTAGTTTCTGCGGGGCTTCACCTATTTAAGGTTTACTGTCCTTCGGGCTTACTCTTCCCGAAATCTTTCAGGAGGAGCGGAACAACATTAGTATGACGCACGGTGTGGCTGACGCCGCTTACCGTCCACTCATCATTCAGTTTGGCAGCACGCTTACGCGCTTTCTCCTCACTGAAATAAACGTAATCCATCTGCACTGGCGCGATGGGGAACCGACTGTCCTGCGTGTACACAAGGAAGACACGAACTCTGGGAAAAGACATTTATTTATTCTTCTTTCTTGATTATCGAGCTTTTTCAGCGACATCACGAACAGCTTCATCCGTAACAAGGGAATGGTCAACGGCGAAAAGAAAGCCGTTGCTACGAGGCGCAAAGTCCTCCCACCATCCAGCACCATCAAAATCAATGATGTGAACGTAAGTTCCATCCCGATGCTCGACACGACGGTTCTCCGCAGGAACATCAGCAAGGTCTGTGGGGAAATTAAGGATTACCTTATTAGCTTCCTCAGTAGTCAAACTCATTTTATCTCCTAGGTAGTGGTTAGCGAGCGTTTTCGTAAACGGCGAGAACTTCTTCATCTGTTGAGTTCTCGAAAACTGCGAACAGGAAGCCCCAGAACTTCGTAGGAGCGTACTCCTGCCACCAACCGCAACCATCCCAGTCAACGACATGGACAAGCGTTCCGTCCTTGATTTCAACTCTACGGTTCTCCGCAGGAACATCAGACAGCTCTTTAGGGAAACCGTCAATGATGGCGTTAGCTTCTTCCTCAGTCATAATTACTCCTTCAAGTAAGTTAAGGTAACTCTACCTTACCCCACTGTCATTGGCTAGTGGTGCTTGTTCTTATTGAAGATGCTTCCGTGGATGTTAGCTGCATCAGTGATGATAACAATTGCGTCAGGGTCAACAGCGTCAACCGCTTCAAGCAGGATTGCTTCCTCCGCCCGAGCCATGAACGTGTACACAATCTTCAAAGTGTCGTTGATCTCATCCTTATGAGCATCCAAGAAAATGACTTTACGGTTCAGAGCAACATGGATAGCGTCCGCAATCTCTGTGTGTTTCTGCGACATAATCTGTACAGTCTTAGCCTCATTACCACCCTCCATCACCTTCTTAATGATGGGCGTAACAACCACATAGAACAGGAGGAAGGAAGCCAACGCACGGTCAGGCGTGAAAACGAAAGCTGCGACAAGGAAAATGAAGAAGTTGATAATCAAAATAATCTGCTCCACGCCGAAACGGGTGCGGTTAGCTAGGGTCACTGCAAGGATTTCAGTTCCATCCAAAGCCCCACCGAAACGTAAGGCGATACCCACACCAACACCAACCAGAACACCACCGTAACCGAGGGCGAGAACAAACTCCTCCGTCAGAGGATGAGAATGGTGTAACAAGATGGTTGTGCCTGAAAGGGTTGCGATACCCAGTGCGGTACGGATAGCTGACTTCGCACCAGAGTATTTGAATGCAATGAACAGGAACGGAATGTTCAGCACACCAATGAAAACGCCAAGAGGTAGGCTGATGAAGTTTGTGAGGATGATGGAGATGCCAACTACTCCACCATCAAGGAAACCGTTCGGTACAAGGAAGAGTTCAAGACCCACACCCACCAGAACGGCTCCGATGAGAATGGCAAAAATTTTGAGGAACTCTGAAACCACAGGATGCTTACTGCGAAGAGTGAATTGGGCTTTGGCGGCTTTCAGCATGGAAGTCGTCTTTCTCAATAGAGTTTATTATTTAGTCTCTTCAAGGCTATCAGAGTTTTTCTTCGATGTAAACTCTTCTTGTGGTATTCTGTGATAAGTCGGCTTTACACAGAAGCCCGTCTCAGGCATCTACTCCTACGCAGCGGATGTCGTTGAGAGCAAGGTTTATCAAATCCTGTGCATTTACAACCTTCTACCATTTCGGTTGAGCGTAGGGTGACTGAGAATGGATATGTAATGACAAACGACCGTTCCCGTAAAAAGGAAATCCGTGAGCGCATGGCTCAGACCGGCGAAGCTTACTCTGTAGCGGCCCGTCATATTGACACTGCTGTTATTTTTAACGCCCCGGCAGATGCTTTCAACGCCGGATATTACCGGGATAAGAAACCTTCCCCAGCACCTCTTCAACTAAAAGACTGGACACTTCCATACTATGAGCTGGTTACTTCCGGATGGGAAGGTGATACTGAACTTCTTCATGAGATGGGTGAGACTTACAGAGAGCTGGATGAAAAAGGGAACTATTTCTGCTTCAACCATTATTTAGTCAAGTTTATTCGCAACTGGTTCCTCAGTCAGACGTTCATGAGTACAGCTCCCAAATTCTTGGAGCGACTGGAAGATGTCAATAAGAGTATTGACTGGGATTTAGTTCATGCGAAAGAAATGAACCTCAGTACACACCATGGTATCAAAAAAATTGAAGAGGTTCTTTGGCCTGAGCTCCGTCAGGGTGAACGGGCTGTATTTGTCCGCAGGCTGATTGAATGCATCCGAAATCTTCCTTCTGTTGAGGAAGCGAACACTATTGACATCATCTACAACCAATACATTGCTAAACCTCCTGTAAAAAGACAAAATATCTCAGTGGGCGATAAAGTCAAGTTTAGTGACGACAGATTATATTGGGATGCTCGCGCAGTAACCGAAAACTTTGTTATCTTGACACGAAAAGCTGCTTTTTCGAAGAAAGGTAGCGGAGATATCGTCTACACCATCATTGACTGGGCGCACGGAGCCCGTGGAGCGCATAACAGCTATGGGTACGGAACTACTACTGATGAAGACATCCAAGCGCTCTCAGAGGCGCTGGAAGCTTCTTTATCTACCCCACTTAACCGCAGTATCCTGCCTTACGGTGAAATTCACTTAGGTAGAAATCAGGTTGCTTTACATATTCAGAGTATCAGTAGCCCTAAGCCTGTGAAAGCTAAGGTTTAAATAGAAGAAGCCCTGCCAACTTACTGGCAGGGCTTCTTCTATTTCTTTATGGCGTTACTTCTTCATTGCGGAGTAGTGTTCGAGACCCTGCTTGAAGAACTCGTTGAAGATGATGCGCTGGGCGGTCTCCCATGCGTCAACATACTTGTTCGCGTACTCGAAGTGCATGTCGATGACAACAACTCCGTTCACGATGTGACCCTTCGCCACAACCTGACCCTCAGGGGTAAGACCTGAAATGTTCTGGATGAGCGGGATGAAGTGCTTCTGGAAGATTTCAGCGTGGATACGCTCCATCTCTGCGACGATGATTGCGTCTCCGTCAATCTCAATGGTTGCAGTAGCCATAAGTTTCATTCTCCTTAGTTTGGGAGGCTCTCTTCCTCCGTTGATATAAGTGTACGACCTACCCTCCCTTTAGCGCAAGTATTTTTGAAAACTTTTTTAACCACTATATTTGGTTGATTTTAGAGAGCGGGTGCGATACGCTTGTAGCATAAGCATGTTCAAAAGAGCGTGTGGTAGAACTTATTATTGAAAGGCATCATCATGAACGCTGTTCGCACCCTTCGGATCGTTGACCCGAATAACATTGGGCGGCAAATCCTTATCCGTGAAACCATCAGGGATGGTGTTACCAGCTACCACAAGCAGAAGAGTATTGATGTGCGCCCTGAGGGTGGAAGTCTGACTGATTACATCCACCAGTTGCAGGACGCGGCTGAGGGTCTTGGTGACGCAACCATTGATGGTGAAGCTTGGGATGATTACGGAAGTACCACTTGGACTGTCACAATTGAGGGCTGGCTTAAGGCTTCGCCTGATGAGGTTGCTGCATTCACTGCCGAGGCGAAGGCGCTAGCTGCACAGCAGAAGACTCGTGAAGACGCTGACATTGAGCGGTTGCGCAAGGCGCGACCTGAACTCTTCAAGTCATAAGCCACATAATAGGAGAAGCCCCGCAGAATTCAAACTCTGCGGGGCTTCTCCTATATAACGAGCTACTGGGTTTTGAATGTGTAGTGGAACTTCCCATCACCAGATGAACTGTAGGCAATTAGCAGAACAGGTCGGCTGTACCTTTGTGTAGCAAACTTCGTGGCGAGAAGCAGGAGAGCTTTCTGCTCATCCTTAGAGGGGTTTGCATTCCCTGCCCTTGTGATGGTGAACTCCCGCACGTTCTTCGGCTCGTGAATTTTCTTAGGAAGGCGCAAGTTGCTGAATATCTGCATCATGGCGACAGGTGTTTCAGTGTTGTAGTTCATCAGTTTATCTCTCCTTCATAGGAACTGAAAGCTTCTGTTGAATAGTTTACTTATGCAAAGATGAAAAAGCAAGCAGATTATTTTCTTCAAGAAGTTTGCACTTACACGTATTATGGTGTTACACTCATACCAGCGGAGGAAGAGAGCCTCCCAAACTAAGGAGAATGAAATGTCAAATGTTTCTGAGCGTATGGCTCGTCGCCAGTTGAACAACCCTGCAACTCAGGGGCAGATTCGTAACCCTGTTGCTCCCCTCAACCGCGAGGAAGCTCGTCTTCGTGCGGCTAACGCTCGCAAGTCATGGGCACGTAAGCAGAAGGTCGAGGGCGTTCTTGCTGTTATCCTCGGAACGCTGTTCATTGCCGTTAGCGCTGTTTTTGTCTTGGCTGTTGCACTTCTTCCGTTCGCCATTCTTGGTCTGGGCATCTGGGCTTTCGCGTTCGGTGTCGTTGACATCGTGACGGTGGGCTGGAACGTCTGGGCGGTTGTGTGGGTCATTGTCGGTCTGCTGCTCATCAGCCGTTTCAAGGTAATCATCACCAACAAGAGCTAGTTTTGAGTTGAAGCCCCGCAGATATCAAACTCTGCGGGGCTTCAACTATTTAACGTTGTTGTAGTTGCATTTTCCTTAGATTTAGTGCATACTGGGTGTAGATAATATCAACAAACCATGGAGAGAATAATGACCCCGCTTGCACTCGTTCTGATGTTCACTACTCTGGCTCTCATCATCGCCGCCTTCCTACTCTATTTCTTCTACCTTGCTACGGACAGGCGTTGGATGCTTCCTGCCAGCGCAATCGCGCTGGTTCTCGGGTTCACGACCCTGACCTTCCAGTAACTTAACGTAGAACAAGCCCCGCAGAAACTAATCTGCGGGGCTTGTTCTACGTTAGGGGATGGGACATTATTCTCAGGTCTTTCGTCCACCATGCATCAATGGGCGACCTGGCGATTCTAAAGGTAAATCCATGCCGGAATAAGGCTCACTCACTCTAAGTAGTTGACCTGTTCCGCTGAACTGTGCAACTAACTCATCGAAGATAATAGATATGAACTTTGCTTGCGCAACACCAGTGGTAAGACTTAGCGAAAGTCGATGACCGTCCGCAGTTGCTTCAACCCATGCAACAATCTGACCGAAACCTGTTGGTCTTCCCGCCATCATCTTGATGAGATCCCATCCTGTGGCATTGGAGACCATCTCAGTCACCAAATTACCATGATAGTAACGGAAGATATTGTCTGTTGAACTGGCATCACGAGAATAATGGTTCTTTTTCAATGAGCTGTGAACCATCTGCTGGATGGTGGGAACATCAGCAGTGACCTCCATTGACCGTGCTGGTAAATACTTACGTGACGCATCATTTGTTGGTCTACTCATTATTTTCTTTCTACCTATGCGCGTGTGACGTTATCAAAATTCGGTGTACCGTCTGCGTTTGCAGGTACTGGTGTGCCGTCTACATATCTTGGCCATGCCAACCTGCGGTCAACAGCCGGTGCTTGTTCGAAAATAACTTGCCCTGCTGCTGGTACTGCAGTAACTGGAGCTTCTACTGGAGTAACTAGAGGCGTACCCGGCGCTGGTTCAAAAATTTGTGAAGTTTGGGCAGGCGGAGCTGTCTGAGCTCCCCATTGATGGTCCGGTCCAACTGGCGGATATTGAACCCACTGCTGATGTTGAGCGAGTTGTGCAGGCGTCATATGGTTTGCTTGCTGTGGCATCCCTGCATACTGCTGCTGCATTGATGGTATGCGCGGTCTGAATAAGGCATTGGAGATGGGGATAAGTATGGTTCCCAGCACGTCAAGAATGAACACCGCACCTGCGAACCTCCAATATGTTTCGCTGAACTCATTCTGGTTGAATAGAAGGGGGAGGATGAGGAGAAGAGCAAGTAGCGCGATGAGACCTATGGTTACTTTTGCTACCACCTGCAATAGAGGTGTTTTGTATTTGCGGTGAATGTTCAATAGAAGATGAGCATGTAGCAAAGCAAATCGTGCAACAATAAGAATGCCAATCCATTGGGCGAAGCCTTCCCAGATGGGGTCGAAGTCATTCGCAGCATAATCTTCATGGTAAACACCGCCATGGTCTACTGAGGGCATGCCGTAATCGTATTGTACGGGGAATAGCACCTTACCAATTCCGATGAGAAGTAATCCGAATGACACACTCAAACCAACAACAGCGAAAGCGTGCGAACGTTTGGAGGAAACATCTGCGTCATACCATGCAAGTAAGGTGAAACTGATGATGACGATGATTATAAGCATCAGGGTGAGTGATAGTTTATTGAAATCACCAAAAATCATTGCGCCTACACCAACAAGAGCCGCAGCAACAATGGAACCGATGATTGTTTTGAAAACACGCGGCTTTACCTTTGCCCAGAACGCCGTATGATTTTTCTCCGGTTGTACTGTCATGATGCTTCCTTTCAATTACTGTCATTTATCGGGAGTTACTGAAGTTTTCTGTTGCGCTTTGTCAGTGCGGCACGTTAGACTGAGGTGAAACTATTCATAGGCATTCAAAAAGGAGACAACATGCTGTATGAGGATGAACCTATTCGGAAGCTCACGATCTGTCGTGGGTTGCAGGCTAGTGGCAAGTCCACGTTCGCGGAAGAGTATGTCGCAGCTTCCCCTGAGACGCGCACCCGCATCAACCGTGACATCATTCGTCACACCTACTTCAACTCGTACTGGGGTGCCAGTGTAGATGAGCAGGGTGTGACCATTATTGAGATGACTATTGCGCAGACACTCATGGTGAAGCATGACCGTGACATTGTTGTTGACAACACCAACTTGAAGGATGAGGCTGTTCTTCCTTACTTGAAGATGGCGGACATCTGGGGGTACGTTGTTGAGTTTGTTGACTTCAACGTTCACCTTGATGAGCTGCTTCGCAGGGACGCTGCTCGGGAGAAGTCAGTTGGTGAGGCTGTCATTCGCTCCTACCACGAGAAGTTCATTGTGAATGGTGAACTCCCGCCCATCCCTGTTCTTGCCTAAAATCTCGTCTAAAAGAGACCAGCTTCTATTTGAGGAGCTGGTCTCTTTTAGTGGGTAGAGGTTAACGAAGAAGGGGAGCAATCAGTAATGCTGATTACTCCCCTTCTTTTTCACTTCTGAGTTCTTAGAACAGATCCTCGCGCTCTTCGTCCCATACCTGAATGCGGTAATCAAAAACAGATCCCTTATGTTCCTCAACGTAAGCTTCTGCTTTGGCCTTATCAGTGAAAACCTTGACAATACGGAAATCGCTGTACTCACCGCCAACAATAACAAATACATCCATATGTTTCTTCCTTCTTCTTAGTTCTTTTTCAAAGCACGGGTGAGGGGTGTTACAACCTCAGAACGCAGGGCATCCCAAGTCATGTCCTCAGCACCTGCAAGAACACGGATTACAACATCAGAGCCAGTAGGGTATTCTGCGATGACTTCAGCAGTTATCTCCTGCAAACGACGACGAACAAGGTTCCTTGTAACAGCGTTACCTACAACCTTGGTGACAACAAATCCAACACGAGTGATGGAACCTTCGTTGTTGGTGACATGAAGGATGACATGTCCAGTGTTTGTCCTACGACCCTTACGGAAGGCGCGGCGGAAGTCACCGGCGCTTGTAACACGGTTTTCCTTAGCCAACATGACTGTCCTCCTCCTTCTCAAAGTTTATCTTACCTAAAGAGTATCAGGTTTTCTGATGCAAGTAAAGCCAGTTGCATTTAAACTCTGACAGGACTACACTAAGAGTATGACTATTACAGGACTTACCACCTCTGTTACCACAACCCATGAGGTTGCCCATCAGGGAGCTTTTGAAGGCGAACTTCCGGCTCCCATCAGTTACGGTCAGGCTGGAATGCTTTCCCCGTCAAGCTGGTCGCTGACGGTGGTTACCCGCACAACTATTCGTGATGGTGTAACGAAAGAGTTCACCTCATACCGTCTGAACCTGTATGGGAAGAGCAACCATTACCCTTTCAATCAGTTCAAGGCAGATTTCGGTTTCCCCAGCGCTGGTCGCATCTCCGAGTACGACTACGGATATGGTTTCGGCGGCTTCTTACAGGAAGCCCCTCGTGATATTCTTGCTTACCTCAGCGAGGTCACAAAGACAGATTTGCTCTCGGTGTAAAACTTTTATTTCTCTTGTTCTGAGTTGACATTACATATATCAACGTCATACACTTATATCAACGGAGGAAGAGAGCCTCCCAAAACAAGGAGAAAATCATGAAGCTTATCAAGAATGCAATCATTGTTGCAGTAGCCGCTACCGCCGTATTCGGTCTCACTGGTTGCGGGGCTGGTGCTGTTACCAGTGCAGAGGAAACACAGACCGAAACACATAACGGTTTCATTTCCGAGTACACGGTCGCATTTCCTACGGGGGACACTGTTAACTGCCTCCTGTTCGATGCGACTGCATCCGCTGGTCTGGTCTGTGACTGGAATAACCTGAACGCAGCAGGTACGGAGGGCATATACTCCCCCCGCCTTGTTGGTTCGGTTGAAATCCTGACCGGTACGGAGCTTCTTTGCGTCAGCTATGATGCACCCCACGAAGGTGGGCTGGACTGCAACATCGACACAGAAAATTAGCAAATAGAAGAAGCCCCGCAGATATCAAACTCTGCGGGGCTTCTTCTATTTAAGGTTGCGGGGTTGCTGTTGGGGAATATCTTATGAGACCTTCCCAGTTCGAAACCAGAACTCCTTTATGGAGAAGATGTACTAACCATTTGGATGCCTGACCCATGGGCATTTCATTGTAGTCCATCAGGTAGTTCATGAGAACTTCTGGTTCCACTTCAATTTCAATGTCAGATTTGAAGATTACGGACACAAAAGCGAAGGGGTTCTTCGCCCATTTGATTGGTTCTTCTGGCTGGTCTATAGTCATATTGAAACTATTGGTTCAGTTGGTGAAGCATCCGCGAACAGGAGCTTTCTTAGGCTGGTAGCCAAGCTGCCCGTTACTGTTCGTGATGAGGATGCCCATGTTGATGAAACGGACAAGGAAGTTAGCTGCCCGTGCAGGCTCGTAACCGTTCTTGGTGATGAGAAACTGGATGAGTTCGTCAGCCTCTACAGCGACATCAGAGCGGTTATCAAAAAGTTCGTCAATGAAAGCATACGGGTCAGTTGCGGTAATCGTAGTCATGAGCGTTTCCTTATCCGAGGATGGTGTAGTCGTTGTACATGTTGATGAGGGTCTGAATGTCTTCTGCGTAGTAAACAAGGTTCTCATTACCTACCCAGATAGGGAAGAGTTCATGGTTCATTACAACAGTGAACAGCTCCTGCTTAATGATGATACTGTCACCAAGATGGCGAGGAATGTCTGCGTTAAGATGAGGGGAAGGGAAGACTTTATGGGCTTCAAAGTCAAGACCAGAAATTATTTGTGGCCCATCCACAGTTAGCGCACGGAAGTTGAATGAACGGGAACGAGGACTGTAACTATCAACATAGCCGTAATGCGCCCTGTAGTTTACTTCTGGGAAAATGACTTTTACTGGAACCCGAAGAGTGATGATATCAGGGAATGTTTTCACATCAACCTGCGGGACGCGCCCGAGGATACAACCAGTCATATACTGAAGGCTGTACTCACCTACCGCGTCCATATTCTTCTCTCTCATCAAGTTGGACTTGTTTCTTGTGTTCTAGCTGGGTGTCGCACCCAGTTGTCGCCTTATAGAACCAACTGAATGGTTCGTGCTGTTGTCCCCTGCAATCTCTCAACGCTGGAACCCTAGACCTACCGCACTGTTTTTTATTGAGCTTTGTACCTCTGCTCGTTACTAATTCTAACGCCTGCTCTGCACAGATGTCAACTCTTTAGCCAAAATTTATTTTCAAGGAAGAGTTGAAGAGTATGCTGGGAACCTTACAGGGAAATCTCCACCAGTAAGCAAAGGCTCCAATGCCTCCACCCGTTCTTTGAAAATATGTTGGGACATGGGATGCATCAACATATAGGAAGAGGTGGAGATGGCTTTCATGATTTCAAAAAGGTGAACCAGCTCATCCTCGACCTTCTTCTCCGCGTCAAAAACTTCATGAATTATATCCCAGAGCTCGTTCTTACCGGCAAGGCGTCGTGTCATCAAAGAAAGGTTTGCCATGTCCCATTCCCGTGGAGCGAGACGAATGGATTCAAAATCTGTCCAACGGTATCCCTCCCCAGCTTTTATAAAGTTTTTCGCGTGACAGTCACCATGGTTTGGAACTGTGTCCATGAAATTGAACTTGGTTGCAGGAAGAAGCTGGGTGAAAAGTTTATCAAGCAGTTGAATGTGTTCCTCCGAGGCTCCATTCTCCCTTCCATAGCTGATGCGTTTGTTTATGGTGTAATCTAACGCATCATGAGTTAGGTGAGGCATCCATTCTCTTTTGGGGAGACGATGTATAACAGTTAACTGCTCCGCCATGGTCTGTACTATGTTCTCATCTAACGTATCCAGAGTTGCTGGAATAATGTTCGGCTCCCATTTCCAAGCTGTTGCATACCTTATGGCTCCTGCTGCATGAAACTCAATGAGTTGGTCATGTAATGGTGTGAAAAGAGGTATCTGGTTTCCGAATTCATTGGTGAACTGTAGCTCTCGGCGGATGTTCGCACGACCGTAGTTAGGTGGTAATACTTTGCAGAATACTTTGGCATGGTCGGAGAAAGCATCGTTGTTACGGCTGCGCACAAACTCTAACCAGCCTTCTACTGGTATGTCCATCTCTTTTAGTTTCCGAGTGAGATGAAACGCAACCGTGTGCTTGTTCTCAAAAGTCATGATCGGGTCTCCTGCATCTAACTATAAAGCAGATGTATGTTACGTGTGATTTATAGCCGTTTCCCTATATGATGTTCCTGAATATGAAATAACCCCTAACTTGACTTCCGTTAGAGGTTATTTCATATTCTCTTAGTCTTTGTTCCAGCATATGGGAAAAGACAGTTAATGCCAACGGGTTAGTCTCCGCCACCATCTCCGCCGCCGTCTGAACCGCCATCTGAGCTACTGTCAGCAGACCAGCCACCATGAGTATCACTGGAACCATCCCCATTATGCACGCCATGGTCGATGTGATATGCCGGATAGTAGACAGTATCTCCTCCACCATCACCAGCAGCAGCGTAACGAGTGAGTTCTTTTTGTTCAAACATTACCTGAGCGGCATCCGAGAGAACTAGTTCACCTAATTTATTCTCTGTCACGATGACTGTCATCGGAACTCCGTTCACGAGAAGAGCTAAACCAACCCCCTGTCGAAGGGAGTTCACTTCATAAGGGGTTAAATTTTGAATGTTGTAACGTTGCTCCATAACAGGGATGAATAAGCTATTCACATACTCAGTCTCTTTTTTAGCGAACTCATCTTCTCTGATGACAGCCTGAGTTCGAACACGACGAATAAAAGCCGCTAGACCTATGAGTGATGAAATGACAATAAGATGCAGTAAAACGATTACTACAATCAAACCGACTGTTACAGTAGGAGCTTCCACACTGGTGATTACAGTCACATAGAAAACAACTACTGCGACAATCAGGAATACGGGAAAGAATACACTGCCGGGTCTACGAACACCAAACCGGTAGAGGGGCTTCATCAGCGGCTGAACATCTGGGTTAGCAGGTGGGATAGCTGCATAAATTTTTTTCATGGTTCTAGCATACCTAATGCAGGGAAGTAAACGATTTTTGGAAGATTAAAGGAGCGGGTAAAGTCGCTCACTGAGGATTTTGAACTGTCGTTCATAGTCGCTGAACATTTTCTCCTGAAATTTCTCCATGCTGAGGTAAACTTCTGCTTGCTCATGCGGCTTGCTCAAGTTAGCGGCATAAACACCGTTCAGGAAAGCCACTGTGGAGCGGAGTTCATCAATGTTACGCTTTTGAACAGCTTTCTCACCTGCACGCAACTGATTGATTACGAGAGTTTTGATAGTGGGGGCAAGCATAGTTTCTCCTGAAATTTGAACTGTGTTTAGTCTAGCATAAAGTGTATGTCTGTATTTCCCTAATCGGCTGGGTAGACAAATGTGGGCAGTCTCCAAGATAAGAGACTGCCCACATTTTATAAAGTGCTTAGGCGTTAGCCAAAGCTGATATCAGGTCACCGATGTAGACCTCATAGCTAATGTGCGCTCCAACCAGCTTCCCACACGCGCAGTCTGCTTCCCCTGTAAGGAGTGTACGATGACGGGTGGTGGAACCAAAAGTGCCACCGTCTTCAAATTCCATAGAATCCTCAACAACGTTACGAACGGCTGTGATGGTGCAAAGCTCCCTAGCCTGCGCTGCACCACGAACATGAACGTAAGCGGAATCTGCTGTAGGGATACTGCTGTAATACGAGATGTTCCCCTTATCAAGGTCACCTCTTTTAGCTAGAAGACGACCCATGGAGCGAACCATACCAAGCTTCCAGTCAGAAGCAATCTCAGCATCGGTGATGGCGAGAGCATCAACAGTCTTATCAACAAACATTTCTTTTCCTTTACAAAACTTTTTACCGTATGAGTGTACGGTTCACTGCTGGATTATGACCAGCAAACAGTGAGTTCCTTCTCCATGGCATACTGTGCAATCTCCTGCACCTGCATGAGACGAACATCAGTGTAACCTTCCGCGCGACCGCACTCAACCATGTTACCTGTCTGAGTGGCAGGTACACCAGCGTCAGAAGGGTTGACTGCCTGAGCCATGAGGATACGACCCATGAAGTCTGCACCTGACATGGAGCCAATCATGTCCTCGTCTGCATCAAACCCGAGGGTGTTAAGGATGTGGCGACCGTTGACGCTGCTCACCTGAACTTCACCCTCAAAGGGGAACTGGGCAACAATGTGGGTGAAGTATGCACCACAAAGGTCATCTCCGCAGACAGGTACAACGCCAACAGTACGAGCCTGAACCGCATCCTCATATGAGGTGTAGGAGGAGACAGCGTTAACGTCACCGCAGGAGCATGCGATAACCCAGCGGGTGGGGGTCTGCTCAACGAAGAATGTTACGCCCATGATGTGTCTCCTTGAAATGGTGGAAGCTTCTCTCCGGCTTCCTGATATATCCAAGTGTATGTTCTCTGACACCAGATTGCAAGTTGTTTGAGAAAAAAGTTTTTGTTTGCTTTTCACCTACCATGTATGTACACTTTAGGTAATGAGGAAGAGAGCCTCATAACTAGCTAAAGGAGAAACATCATGAAGTCCTTCAACATCTTCAAGCGTCCTGTCAAGGTTGTTGTTCGTGAGAGCGTTCGCTACATCACTACCGAGCCTTCCGAAGGTAAGGGTTTCGTTGACACTGAGAAGGCTGTGGCAAAGCTGCAAGCCGAGTACAATAAGATTGCGATTGCTGTTGAGCCTTACATTGGTGGAACCACGAACCGTGATTTTGTTCGTCACCAGATTGGTCGCATGGATGGTATCGTGACCGCTGTTTCCATCATCACGAACACTGACTCCATCATTGTCGGGTTCCAGATGGACAAGGCGGCTTCTGAGAACCGTGTTGCGGTTCTTGCGGCTGCGTAACTTCCCAAAGCCAGAAGCGTTCGTTCCCTCCTACTCTGGGGAACGAACGCTTCTTTATTTTAACTCAAAAATCAACCGCCGTTTGGTGTGTGGCGTCCGCCATCAGACTGCTCCATCATCTCCTGATACCAAGCCTCTACCTCATCTAGTAGGTTCTCATCGTCAGCAAAATGACCTGCTTCGATTGCTGCCTTGGCTTCCTTATAGAAATATTCACCGTAGTTTTCTTTCACTTCGGGCAGGAAACTTTTTGCGGATGTCATGGTTTTCTTCCTTCTGCATAGTTTGTTATCAATCATATCAGAAAAGATAAGGATAAAACAGCCCTTTGTCTACGCTGATGGGATTAGACATTCGGAATATATAAGTTACTTTCGGTCGGAACTTCCGATAGTTGCTATGAAGTTAACCACTGACTTCCGTACAAGGAGAAACGAATGTCTTACGGATATGAGAGCCCTAACCGCAATCGTCATGTGCAGACTGCCCCCAAAAAGAAGCATCCTCTGGTGAAAGCTTTCGTGTTCATCCTTGTTCTCATCATTATCATTGTTGGGTTCAGTGTAGGTGTGCAGCTCACAG